>CDZR01046226.1_pt1 | contig 290448 bp, 281 predicted proteins | sample 554781 | NCBI WGS metagenome assembly CDZR01 (sample SAMEA3182065, study PRJEB8094) | gut metagenome | biome: human; feature: gut; material: Stool; isolation source: human stools | place: Canada | collected 2013-01-28
TTCAGCCATATATACCTCTTAAATTTGAATATTAACTTTTTTCAACAAATTACTTTTTATTTTCATTAAAACATCATAAAAAATATCAAGTTCTTCTGTAGGAATCCCTTCAACTGTCTCAATCCAAATACGAAGAATTTCGGGAAGAATCTTTTCATAAACTTTTTTCCCCTCCTCGGTAATTGAAATTTTAAATACTTTTCTTGTCGTTGTATCAATTGTTTTTGTTACATACCCTTTACTTTCTAAAATAGAAATAATTCTAGATATATTATGCCTATCCTTTAAAGTTGGAATTGATAACTGTCTTTGATATAATCCGTCTTGCTTTACAAGAACAGAAAACACTGAAAACTGTTCAGGAGTAACTTCAAATTCATGATTTGCAAATGTCTGAATTGCAAAAATTTTTGACAAATTACCTACACCAGACAAATTGGGGCCTATTTGATATTTTAATATTTGTTCTCTATCCATGTTTTTATTTACTTACTTATTTTTATATTTATGTTATTATAATAACATAAAAGGAATTTAATAGTATGAAAAGTTTAAAAATATTAATTATTATATGTTTAACCCTGATACAAACCCCATGTTTTGCAAAACAAAAACTTCCTGCTCAAAATAATTATATTGAATATATGAATTTGAAATGGTGGGAAAAATTTAATGATGCAAATCTAAATGAATACTTGACCAAAGTTTATAACAATAACCAAGATTTAAAAATTGCATCAATAAAAGCCCAACAATCCAGACAAGTTATGAAGCAGGCATTTGCAAACCAACTTCCACAAGTATATTTTAACGGTTCATTACAACGTGAATTTACAGGAAGTACACAACAATTTGGAGACGTAATAATCCCCGATTACAATCAGGCACATTATATGCTTCCGCTTACAATGAGTTACGAACTTGACATTTGGGGTGAGAATTATCTAAAGACAAAGAGTTTAAAAAAGCAAATAGAAATGACAAAACAAGATGAACGAGCATCTTATATATCAATCTCTTCCGATTTTGCTGCAAACTATTACACACTAATAGGACTGGATAAACTTATAGAAAACCAAAAACAATTACTTGAATTAGAAAATAACATAGTAGAACTGGAACAAAAAAAATATACCAGCGGTCTATGTCCAATTGCAGAAGTTCTTTCCGAAAAACAAACTCAAACAAAAATGCAAGAACGCTTAAATTCTTTAATAGAAAGACAAGATATAGTTTACAACCAATTACTTACCGCACTTGGTGATAGATATAACTCAAACATTACGCGCAGTAATTATAATTCTATATCAATTATTCAAACTCCTGATGAAATCTCTACGGAAATTATAGCAAACAGACCAGATATACAAAAGGCAGAATTATACATACAAAAAACAGGAATTGACATAAAAGTAGCCCGAAGAGATTTTCTACCAAAATTCAGAATATTTGGACAGATAGGTTTTAATGCTTACGATTGGTGCAGAATATTTGCTCCACATACATTCTTATCATCAGCAGGTATTGCACCATCAATTGATTTATTTACAGGAGGCTACAAAAAAGCTGTTCTAAAATATAATAAACTTGAATACGAAAAAGCACTACAGATATACGAAAAAAACATATTAACAGCAATACAAGAATTAAACGATTCTATGATGAGTATAAAAACTTCTAATTCAAACTACCAAAAAACCCTTGAAAGATACAATCTTGAGAATGAAAAACTAGAAATTGCAAATAATCAATTTAGAATAGGAGGGAAATCAAAACTTGATAATTTAAAAGATAACCAAGTAATTTTAATAGTTGAAGATGATTTAGTAATGAATAAAATAAATTGCATAATTTCTTCAATAAACTTATATAAAGCAACTGGGGGAAAAGATTATACCCAAGAACTATAACTTCATACAAAAACTATCTGTCTCTATATCTTATCGCAAGTATAAACAGAAGAAGTACAGGCAAGCGGAATAATAAAACCAAATGTATTATGTTGATCTTGAGAACTTTCTGCAATTATTTTTCCGTTATGAGCATCAATAATTTTCTTTGACAAATACAGTCCGAGACCAATCCCGACCTTATTGAATTTTTCAGAATGGGTAACATATTTTCTAAATAATTTCGCCATAGAATCAGGGTCAATATATTTACTTGAATTTTTAACTCTAACTTCTACATTATCACCTATTGACTGTAGAGATACATAAACAACTGTTGATGAATATGCATAATTTATCGCATTAGACAAAAGATTAATAATTACTCGTTTTATCTCAATTTTATCAGCACATACGCTACACTTATCCCCGGAATACGAAAACTCAAGCTTTATTGCATTTTCGGATGCAATATTAGATAATTCATTAATACTATCAGAAATCACCTCAACTAAATCAAATGAAGAGTATGTAAGAGCAATATCCCCATTTTCAAACTTGTACGTAGACAATAGTGTATAAACCATATCATACATATACTTACAAGAATCTAGAGTCAGTTTAAGCATTTCCTTTTGTTCCTCATTAAATGTTCCAAGTTGTCCGCTCAACAAAAGCTCTAAAGCGCGAATTTGTGCAATTGTAGGAGTTTTTAAATCGTGAGTCAATGTAGCAATATAAGTCTCTCGCTGCTCATCGATACGTTTTTCTTTTTCAATATTTACAGCAAAAGTTGAAATAGCATAAACTTTACCATTATTATCTTTTATTGGAGCCTTATGCACTCTATACCAATATTTTTCACCATTTTTTGCAAGCAAACGCTTCTCATTCTCAACAGCTTTGCCTGATTTAACTATTTTATCATTTTCTTCCAGAATTTCTGCTTTTATAGAATCAATATCAAACCTTATTCTCTCTCCATCAATCGTTATATCTGTACCTGCCAGAATAAACGATCTTGCCCTATCATTTCCTAAAATAAAATTTCCCTCAATATCAAGAATATACGCCATCATTGGTGAATTATTAATTAGAACATTCAATTTTGAATTTGAAAATTCTAATGCATACCTTGAACTGGAAGTTTCAGTAATATCTCTACCTAAAGTTAAAACACCTACAACATCATTATTGCTCATAATAGGAGCCGATATTAACTCGTATGTAACATCCCCGCCTGACTTAAGTGGAAATGATAAAGAATATGTCTGAGGAGTTTTTTCTTTTAATACTCTGGAATGATAATTATTAATAATAGCAGCTTGTGATTCTGAAAAAATTTCATCAGGAATCTTTCCAATTATATCTTGCACAGAATAATAATCTAAAAGATTTATAAATAAACCGGAACACATAATATAACGGAACTTGACATCTTTTATTGTTATTAACTCCGGAGAATGTTTGAAAATAATTTCTAACAAAGTATCAACCCTGCAATCACAATTACCTGAAAGTTTACAATATTTATAATGTAAAAATTCATCCTCATTAATATCTAATTTTTTATTAATCAAAAAATTATCCAACAATTGCTCAAATACCAATAATACTAATGAAAGAAAAATAGCAGTATAAAAAGATATATTATTTAAAATTGAATTAACAAATAAAAATACTATTCCCAAGAATAAAACGCCATGAGTAATCAACATTTTCAATTTAAAAGTAAATATACTACGTTTAAAACAAGTCATATCTAATCTCCTGAATAGCAACTTCTGCCTTTTTAGTTTTAGATAATTTGTTAAAAATAGAAAAAACATAATTTGGAATCTCTGCAAAACCAATATTCAAATATTTACCAATTTCTCTATTTTTAAAACCTTTCAATACTAAATTAATTAACTTGGATTCTGTATAACTCAAAAGATGCATAAAATACAAATAATCTTCTTCCGGCAAATATTTTACCAAACAAAACACCTGCTGCTGAATTCTAAAATCAACCCAACAGCGGCCTTGCATAACACTATTTATTATATTACTCAGTTCATACTGTGATATATCTTTCTGCAAAAGAGCATTTACTTTTGCAGACAATAAAGCTAAAAGTTCGGAATCTTGATTATTCGAAGTAAATAATATTACTTTTATATCTGGATTATAAGCATTAATTATCTTTGAAGCCTCAACGCCACTCATAAACGTTAGACAAGTATCCATCAAAACAACATCTACTCTGTTATTTTTAATATATACTAAAGCCTCTTCAGCATTATCAAAATCAGCGCATACTTCTATATTCGGACAATTTATAAGCATTTTTTTCAAAATCGTCCTAAATAATACATCGTCTTCAATAATAATTAGTTTTATTCTCTTGTTCATTGCTTCCTCAGCCAGCATATCTATAGTAAACATATTTAACACTAACTTGACAATTAAAAGAATTGCCAAGGTGGGCAATCTATGTATACAAGAAACGGTCGGTATATCTTACCGACCGTAACAGTAGTTGAATTCTGAGTACAAAATTTTATTTTTCTATAGTTCTTGGAACTTTGTCCTCTGCATACTTTTTATACATTTTATTATGATAGTTACCTCTTCTATCTTCAAAATCGCCTCTGCTGCGCCAATCTCTCATTTGAGCAGGATGAGCACCTCGCGGTCCTCTATAAAAATCCTTAGCAGCGTGTCGATGGTGCATCATTGGTGGCGGCGGCAATTGTCTTTCAATTCTAGGATAATATGGTCCCATCATACCTGGCGGCGGACATTTTGGTTTTAAAATACTTGCACTTAATAAAATAGCAAGCAATACACCAATAAATACCGCTCCAGCAATAAAACAAAATTCTCCTAGTTTTTTCAAAGCTCTTTCTTTACAATCGCATGTTTTGATTTCATCCGTCATATAGAATCTCCTATTTATTAAGTTATATTTATTTAACGAGATTCAAAACAAAAAGTTCAAAACAAGCTGTAAAAATCTAAACTAATTCTGTTTTACATACAAAATCAGGATTTTTAGCCATTCTATCAGTTATTTCATCAAAGGTTAATAGTCCCGCTGTTGCTCCAAATTGAGACACACATCCGGCAGCATTTATAGAAGCCGCAATAAGAGATTTTTCAACATTTGCATCAAACTTAGCAAGGGCTGCACAAAAAGTAGAAGCAAAGGCATCTCCAGAACCTAAAGTAGAAGTAACTGGTCCATCAAAACACGGACAGTAATAATATTTTTTACCGTCAAATGCATAAGCCCCTGAGCCACCATCAGTAATAACAATAATCTGGTACTCAGCCACCTTTAACTTGTTAAACATAGCTTTCAAATCCGGATGAATAAGACAACTAGAAAATTTTTCATCTTTTGTATCAGGACGCAACTGAATACCGGTTGCCATAGCAGCTTCTTCTTTATTCATCACCACAATTTGAGCAGATTCCAATATCCTCTTTAAATAATTAAAACCTTTTTTAATCCCTGTAGTGCCGGCATTAAAACAAACAAAAGTTCCGTTATCCTTTGCAAATTGAACAATAGTGTCTAACACTTTATTACTATCACCATTCAAAGGCGCTATATATATAAGTTTTGCATTTTTTATGGCCTCAAAATCAATTTCTTCCTTCTTTAAATGAGCATTTGCCCCCCTGTGGGCCAAAACGGTTCTATCCCCCTCAAAACTAGTCAATATAATCGAAAAGCCCGTAGAATCAGTTTTGTCTTGTACAACAGATGATAAATTAACATTACGTTTTGCAAAAAATTCAAAAATTCCTTGAGAATATATATCATCTCCAACCTTAAATATCGCCGAAGTTGATAATCCTAAATTTGCAAAATTTGTTGCGGTATTAACACCTCCACCTCCTACTTGAGATGCAAATGCAGAAATTTCAATTTTTGCACCATAAGGATAACTCATAAATTCTGATTTCTTACTTATACTACTTACAGATACGACTGTAGCATCATCACATTCAACAAATACATCCATAGTCGCACTGCCAATTGTAATTACATCACTCATACTTCATCTCCCACTTATTGTTCATTATATAATAGATACTAACATAAAAATTATAAAAAATAGCAAAAAAATTCTTTAGAGAATTTAAAATTAAAAAAAGGGAAAATATGAAAATACACAATATTTCTATTATAAATAACAATTTATCAAAATACCAGGAACGGAAAAAGAATAATCAACAATCTTATAATGAAATAAAACACATAAAATACACAAATATACCAGTATACAAAGATTATAATATAAGTTTTTCCGGAAGAACACCTGAAGATTTTTACTCTCAGGAATTTAATCGTAACAATATGCCGGATTCAATGAAAGAATATTTAAACTTCAATTATGAAGAACGCCAACACATTCCACCGGAACAAATGATGCACGAAGTATTCAAATATCTGGAAATTGCTGATGATTTTCAAGATGTTAAAGATATTTACCCAAACGAAAAACTCTTCGATTCGCTACACGAAAATAACCAAAATAATAGAAGCAGTATACTTTGGGAAATAAAAGTAGCAAAACAACTATCTGATGAGCCCTTACTTAAAGATGGAAGCAATAACTTTGGAATGTATTTATTGAAAAAAATTTATCTTGAGGGAAAAACAGTAAAAGAAATTAGTAAAGATTTTTATGAAAAAGACATAAATGACAACTACAAGGGAATTATAACAAAGCCAATAGATTCTCAAACTACCGCAGCATACGGGATTAGATACCCAAAATCAGCATTTTGGCATTCATTTATAGCAACAAGAGAAGAATACAAAAAATTTTTTATAACCCTACCAAAAAATGCAACAAACCCGGCCGTACATCTAAAAAACAGAGATATACCAACATCAAAAGAAACAAACAGTAATAAAACTAAAATAGAAAAACCTAATAATACAAGAAAATATAAACTTAAAGATTATCATAAAAAACAACTGACTGAAGATATAAAAGAATCTCAGGCTAATACTCAAGAAATAGAAAAGAAAATTCGAAAACGATTTGCAAAAGAGGATCCGCAAGCTTCTTTTATAGTTAAATACTTGAGCCCAATTATGACCGTTGCGGCTGAAAGAATACACTTGTCGGAAGAAATAAAAAATTTCAGTGAGACAGAAAATGAACAGGGCAAAATAGGTGATGAAGAATATATGTTTAAACGTTTTTGGAAACACAATCCAAAACTGCTAAACTACTACGCTCAAACAATAACAGATACAATAGACTTATTTGAAGATATTTATGGTGAGGGGGGATTACTCCCAATAAATAGAGATTTGGAAGTTATAAAAGAAAACAGTGAAAATAAAACAGCAGTAGACTATGTAAATCCGGAATTTGTTGAACTTTTAAATTATACCCAAACCATATACCCGGAAAGAGAAAAGCGTTATGATTTACACAACAAATTACAAAGGGAATGGGATGAACACTTTATAAACAAATATGGAGTACCCGAGACTGACAATACAATCAAATTAGATATTGATAAAATTGATAATACCCAAAAATTAAACGAAATTAGCACTACAAAGAATAATATACAAGAAACTTATAAACAAAGTCTGGAATTTGTATCTGAAGTTTATCCGAGTGATTATGCCTCTAAGTATATAAAATATATGCTTAATAACAAAGAAATAGATAATGATTATAAAGCCGCCTACTCTCGCTATATAGGGAACAAAGAAGTTGAGAATGTCAGGTTATCAGAAGACGAATTCCACGAAAAATTTAACAAAATAGAATCAGATTTTATATATGACCACGAAAGAGACAGTGTTATTGCAAAACTCGCGATTATAGAAATTTTGGCTAGAAATAATCTTCATAACTACAAACTGTATACTCTAAATACATACAATTTCCCAACAATAGATAAAATAGACAAACAACAAAATGTAATTCGAACAATAATAAAAAAAGACAAAAAACAGCTCAATCAACTATATTCGGACTACAAAGCTCCTCTAAAAACAAAAGAAATAAATAAAATAGTAAATGAATTATTTAATCAAATACAAAATTACAAAACTCAAGATGAAATAACAGAAAACAATACTAATCAAATATTATTAATGTTAAAAGAGTCATGTAATACCCCTCCAAGAGCTGAATTAATAAAATATATATTAAAATTCTCTGTAACTAAATTTTTGCCATTTTCAAAATCTATTTTAAACCCGAATGAATCAGAATCTGAAAAACGAGCAAAATTTGAAAATATAATGTTGATACTTATTGTCAATTTTTTAAATAACTCTAAAGACCTGACCCTTGCCCAAATGATAGGAGACGAAAATCTGCAAAAAGGATTCAGAAATCTTTCAGAAGATGTTCAAATGGCTTTAATATCAAAGATAAACAACATGAGCCTGAACGAACTTGGATTCTTTAAGTTCAAGCATTCAGAATATATGAAAGACTATAATGAAAATCCACAAATGTGTAACGAAAAATATGGTTTCATATTTACATAAAACAAATAAAAAACAGGTAAATATATTTACCTGTTTTTTATTTGTTAGTCAATATTAGTTATCTACAGAACTCGGGTTTTGTCTTCTTCGGTTACACCCTTAATTGTAAGATTAATACGACCTTTTTCATCGATTTTTATAACCTTGACAATAACCTCTTGACCAATAGTTAAATGAGGTTCAATGGTATCAATTCTTTCATTACAAACTTGTGAAATATGAACCATACCATCTTTTCCGCCACCAAGTTCTACAAATGCTCCTATAGGAATAATTCTGACAACTTTACCTCTTATAACCATTCCTACTTCAGGTTTAAATGTTAAATCTCTAATCATTTTAACAGCAATTTGAGCGCCTTCTTGGTCATTAGAAGTTATAGTTACGACACCGGAATCCTGAATATCAATTTCAGCACCGGAAGCATCTATAATTGCACGAATTTGCTTACCACCAGGTCCAATAACAGTTCCAATATCTTCAGATGGAATAGTCATTGTTGTAATACTTGGGGCATAAGGAGACATAGGTCCAGGTTCAGTAATTGCTTCTCTCATCTTACCCAAGATATGCAATCTACCTTCTTTAGCTTGTTGTAATGCCCTTCTCAAAGTATCATTTGCAATACCTTTAGCCTTCATATCCATTTGAAGAGCAGTAATACCTGTATCATTACCTGTAACTTTAAAATCCATATCCCCCAAGAAATCTTCAATTCCTTGTATATCAGTTAAAACAACAGGTTCTTTTCCTTCTTCTGTAATCATACCCATTGCTACCCCGCCAATCATACATTTAACAGGGACACCTGCATTCATCAAAGCCATAGATGAACCGCAAGTTGAAGCCATAGAAGTTGAACCGTTTGATTCTAAAACATCAGAAGTAACTCTGATTGTATAGCCAAATTCTTCTTGAGACGGAAGAGCCGGAATATTTGCTCTTTCAGCTAAATGTCCGTGTCCAACTTCACGTCTTCCTGGACCTCTCAATGGTTTTACTTCGCCAACAGAAAATCCAGGGAATATGTATTTATGCATATAAGTTTTTTCTGTTTCCGGATCGACGCCATCCAACTCTTGTTTCATAGCAGGACCAGCCAATGTTGCAACTGATAACACTTGAGTTTGTCCTCTTGTAAACACAGCAGAGCCATGAGCTCTTGGTATAACTCCAACCTCACACCAAATAGGACGAACTTCAGTTGGTTTTCTGCCATCTGCTCTAACTCCTTCATCAAGAATCATTGTTCGCATAATATGCTTTTCAGCATTTTTAAATTCTTCAGCAACAAAATCAATTCCTGTTTCTTCAATAATTTGTTTAATATAATCATCTTCCGGAAGAGCATCTATTTTTTCTTTAACTAACTTCTTAGCCTCTTCTAATTTATTTTGTCTGTATTCTCTGTCAAAATTATGATAAGCATCAAAAATCATATCATGAGCAGTTTCTTCAATAATCTTTTTGATTCCTGAAGTATCATAAGGATTAACAAATTCTTCTTTAACTACACCGCAAGTTTTTGCAAATTCAACCTGAGCATCACATTGTTTCCTTATTTCAGCTTGAGCAAATTCAACAGCAGCCATAATATCATCTTCTGTAACGAATTTACATCCAGCCTCAACCATAATAACGGAATCATGAGTTCCTGCAACAACAATATCAAGGTCTGAAGCTTTTGCTTGTTGGTGAGTTGGATTTGCAATCATATTTCCTTCACTATCACGAGAAACTCTAACCGCACCAACCGGACCTTCAAAAGGAGCCCCGGATAACATTAATGCACAAGATGCACCAAGCATAGCTAAGGTATCAGGCTGGTTCTCTTGATCGTAACTGAATAACTGTGCAACAATTTGAATATCATTTCTATAACCTTTAGGGAATAAAGGTCTTATTGGTCTATCAATTAATCTTGAAATTAAAATAGCTTTATCGCTAGCTTTGCCTTCAGAACGGTTATATCCTCCAGGAATTCTACCAATAGAAGACATTCTTTCCTCATAATCAATCAACAATGGGAAAAAATCTATACCCACACGAGGTTCTTTTGACACAACACAGTGAACAAACAACATTGTATCACCACATCTAACAGTAACAGAACCGTTTGTTGATTGTGCATACTTTCCTGTTTCAATTGTAACGGTCTTTCCACCAATTTCCAATTGAAAACTTTTTGTTTCAGGTTTCATAATAAAATACCTTTTCTTTCTGCGCATCTCTTGCGCCTTTAGTTATACACTTCCATTTACATAATTTATTATACTTCAAACATAAAAAATAATATAAAAATTGTTATATTTAAATTAACCGAAAAAACTTGATTATAAGTAAAATACATTTGCTACATGAAACAATTCATGATATATTAAATCTATAAGGCCTCGTAGCTCAGTAGGATAGAGCGGCGGTTTCCTAAACCGCGTCTTGCGCGCGTTCGACTCGCGCCGGGGCCAATTTTATAAAAACGGGCGGTCTCTATGGATAATACAAATAATATTACAGACAAAACTCAACAGTTAAAATTTCTAAAAAAAGAAGTTGGATTAACAATTCCCGGAATAATTCTTTTAATATTCGGAATAATAATTTCAAGTCCGTTGATTTCTTTCACATTTGGACAATGGAAACTATACAATTATATTGATATAGATAATATTATTGGAATTATAATTCTATCTTTATTTTCTATTACAGGGCTATCCTGTCTTATTTTTGAAGTAGTAAAAATTTTAAAAAAGAATAAAACCTCTAAAACAGATAAAATTTAAACTTTTGTAATATTTCTAAAAAATATGGCAATTATAAAGGAAGAATTCCTTTTATATATATAAGGGATATAAAGGGGATTATATGACTATAAAGTGGATTTTGCCTACAACATTACCAATATTTAGATTCAATCCGACAGCTGCAGTTGGAAACCCTTTTATGTGGAATCCTATGAGTAAAGGCATATCAAGTTCTACATTTAGATACCATACAATTATGCCAATGCCGACATTTAATTTCAAATTTCCGCTATTCAGCAATCCGACACTAACTCTAAATAATAGCAGTAAATCAACCAGACTCAACGGAGGTTTCGGAGAAAATATAGTTTCAACCGCAAAAAAATATATTGGTTTTAATGAGCGGGATAATTCATATAAATTATTCACAAATGGCAGGAATGAAGCTTGGTGTGCGGATTTTACAAGTTATGTAGTAAAAGAAGCCTGCAGAAAAAGCGGTAAAACCTTGCCATCAGGGTTTGGCTCTGCATCTGTTGAAGGCCTTAGACAATGGGGAAAACAAAACGGATGCTACCTTGACACTGCAAATGCAGCAAATAAAAGTGAAAAAATTAAACAAAATGTAAAACCAGGAGATTTAATAATATTTAAAGAAAACGGGAAATCTCATACCGGTATAGTTAAAAATGTAGGAGCAGATGGCTCTATTACAACTATTGAAGGAAATACATCTGATAAAGTAGCAGAAAGATGCTATGCTGCAAACAATAATACAATAAGCGGATTTGTTCAATTAGCATAAACGTGCCCGGGGGGAATCAAACCCCCGACCTTGAGCTTCGGAGACTCACGCTCTATTCGACTGAGCTACGGACACATAAAAGCAGAATTATAAAAATTCAGCTTTATTTAATAATTATTTATTGAAATAATCTGAAGCGTTAACAGATTTTCGAGCAACTTCATCTGCCTCGAAAAACGGATAAGTAGAAATTCCAAGCATTGCTGCAAATATAGAACTAGGAAAAATTTCTACAGAATTATTAAGTTCATTTACAGCACTATTATAAAATCTTCTGGCTGCAGCTATATGCTCCTCAACCTCAGAGTAAGTTTGCATAGCTTGGACCATAGTTTGATCTGATTTCAATTGAGGATAGTTTTCAACATTAACCATCAATTGTCCCATTTTTGAAACTATCTGATTATCCAAATTCATTTTTTCTGCAATAGTATTCGCATCAGAACGTAAGCCTGCGGCCTGAGTCCTTAATTTAGTAATTTCCTCTATTAATCCTCTTTCATGCTCCATAAATTTATTTGCAATAGTCAAAATATTAGGAATTAAATCATAACGTTTCTTCAGTTGAACATCAATTCCTGACATTGCCTCTTTCACCTTATTTTTTTTCATAATAAGTTGTACATATATATTATATAAAACAGCAAGGACAACAACAGCTGCAATAATTATAACAAAACTACCTGCAAATAACGTTTCAATCATAAAAACCTCTCTTTCATTTATCATCTAAATATAGCATATTTTTCAAGGTTTTACAAATAAAATATATCAATCAATAAAAGATACAATGTTCTCAAATGATTTTCTGTATTTATTTGCCTTAATATCAGATTCCGCATAGCCCAGAGTTAATAAATCGACAAGAATATCTTTAGGACCTAATCCTAGAACAGACTTAAGCTTCATAGTCATTTCAGCATTCTGTTTAGTCAATTCATTTGATATAGCACCTACAACACAAGCTCCAACTCCCAATTCTTGTGCAGCCAGGGTCATATAGGCAACAGGATAAGTCAGTTGTTCCACGCTTCTCAAAAGAACCTCATATTCGCCAAGATTTGACGGATTTAACACCTTGGATTCCAAAAAGGTAGAAACAGCAGAAGCATCTAAACCTTTTTCTGATAAAATTTGCCCAAAACGGGTATTACTCCAAGCATCCAAATCAGCAATACAGCATATAACAACTTTTGCATTCTTAACATGGAGCTGGCCACCTGATGCTTCAGACAATATATCTTTCAAATTTTGAGATTTTACAACTATAAATTTCCAAGGTTGTGAATTACACCAGGAAGGTGCTAGTCTAGCTGCTTCAAGTATTTTATACAAAACATCATCATCTATATTTTTATCAGAATATTTTCGTACACTTTTTCTGTTAACAATTGCATTCATAACCATAGAAGAAAAACTCCTTACTTATTATCTGCTGCAACAACCACAGTAAAATCAGTGTTTGCACACATAAAGTTCACCGGATCGTAAACAAATTGTCTAGATTTAACTTCAGGAACCTGCTTTTTTAAATCTGCATAATAATCAATCGTAACATATTTTGAATGCGCAATAAACTGAGAATGTGTGGTATTTAAAGTTCCTGAACAAAGAACCTTTATTCCATTAGCTTCTAAAGCTTTTTTTAATTCTCTTGCCTCATCAGCATTATCTGCAGAGCTCATAATACTCGCTGTGTATGATTCTTTACGCACAGCATCATTTTCCCGATAAATCAACCTATCAATAACTTCCTGAGTTTTTTCAGGGTCTAGTATCCAGTAACTGATATAGCCGTGTTTATTAGGAGCTCCAGGCAGCATAGCAACCTCAATATTATCCATATCAAAATGTTTGGCCAACGCAGCATACTGAGTCATCTCGTAAGGCGTCATATCAGTTTTTACATATTTATTAGCAACTGAAATAATTTTAGGAATTCTAGCAATTGTTTCAGGTTTTTGCAAATCTGCCAACAAACCTCTTAAGAACCACTGTTGTCTTTGTGTTCTACCAATATCACCCATCGCATCATGACGGAAACGTAAATATTCAACAGCATCCTTTTCGGTTAAATGATGTTTTCCTTTCGTAAAATTAATATGAAGATTTCCGGCATTATCATTATAGTGCATATTTTTTTCCACATAAATATCAACTCCGCCAAGAGCCTGAACAATAGCCCTTACACCTTCATCATGAAACATTATATATCTGTCAATTTTTACACCCAATGTATCTTCAACGGTTTTTATAGTCATACCAATACCACCAATGGCATGCGCAGCATTAATCTTTTGTATTCCCATACCATTTGGTAAATAAACTTTACTATCTCGAGGAATAGAAATTGCATTAACAGTCTTTGTTTTTGGATCAATGTTAAGCAAAATCATTGTATCAGTACGAGTACCAACCCATAAATCAGAATCCGCACCATTTGAGTCAACGCCAAGTAACAATATATTCTGGCGACGAGGTCCGAAAGGAAGATTAAATTCAGGCTTATCTTTTGAACTATTACTTAATGATAATTTATTTAAAAATTTAGATACAAATGAATTTTCACCTAATTTTTTATCAATATAGTCTTGACAATTTGCAAATAACAAAATAGCCAATATAGCTGTAAAAAATACAATAATCATTACCGTCAATACTTTACGAAACGAAGACTGCGAATTATTTTTTTTTACAGGATAATTTTCAAAAGGATTATCAGCAGAACCGCTGGAATATCTCCTTCCTTTCCTTCCACTTCTAGAGTTTGATATACGCCTGTTTTTATCTTTCATACTATTCATTTCTCAAATTTTCTTCTACTACCTGTCTACAATACAATAATATATAAATAAAGTATTTAAAAATATATACAATAAAATATGTATTTTTCTAAGAAAATATCATAACAATGATGTCATGAATAATAAAAAAAATACACTGTACGATATTGATTATGAATGAAAATTCAAATAAATATCAATAACTTAACAAAATTTTACAAAAATTTTTATTATCAAAAATCGAAAAAATATAAAATTTTCACACAAAAAATAGTGTACTTTGAACATTTTTAAAGTAAAAATGTTTAAAAATATCATATTATTATAAATTTATGCAAAAATTCATCTTTACATTAATTTTACATTCCAAAGTTTAGAGGCAATTTTTTTTCTTGAGGACTTTTCAATAAATTGTGTCTTGGTTATAATTAAGGAGCATTCGGCAAAAACATTTAGAATATTATGATTAATAAAGTTGAATTAGGTAGTGTAAATAGAAAACAACAACCCCAAAATAAATATGTCAGTATGAAACAAAAAGGGCAAACCAGTTTTACTGGCTTAGGGAATTGGGCGTTAAAAGGTATCCAAAAATGCGAAGAAAAACCTATGATTAATGTCGCAGTTTTGGACTTATCTACTGCAATTTTACCTAGAACATTTTTTGAAACTTTTATTGGCTCAAAGAAAAAAGATGAAAATGGCAATGATACAAAAGAAAGAAAATTAAATTTTCTTGGAGGTTTTGAGGCACTAAGACGAGAAGGTTCAGGATTACTAATTAATTGCATTATCCCCAGCTACATTGTATATGGAGTTGCAAAACTGCTAAATAAACCAGTTATGGGAATTTTTAATAAATCAAACTTAACCAAAAGCTGGGCTAATGGAGATACAATTAGTCAAGTACAAACATACTTTACTAAAGCAAAGGGCAAAACTCAAGAAGAAAAAATTTACACCACATTAAAAACAATGTTTGACAGCATCGAAGGTGTAGATGGAGATATAAAAAATCCTAAAGATTTGAAACAATTCAAAGAAATATTTTCAGAAGATAATGAATACGAAAATATTCTAAGAAAAATGACAAAAGATATAATGAGTGAAAATCCAAAATCCGGATACACTTCAGATATCTATAAATATATAGTTGAAAAAAGTGGTATCTCAGAAAATATAAGATTCAAAGGAGATAACAAATTTTTCTCCAGCAACCTTTCTCACTTATGTGATAGTGCCGGTGAAATATTACATGGCGCTGTAAAAGAAGGGCTAATTAAAAATAATACATCAATAGTTCAAGATACTGAAAACTTAAAACCTTATTTTGCAAAAGCTAAAAAACTTGTAAATGCAAAAAGTTTAGCAGGACTTGGAATAATTATTCCTTTAGCTATTGCAGCACAACCTATTAATAGATGGATTACACATAAACTATCAGGTAAAAAAGGCGCCCCAATATATAATGACGACCAAGAAAGAATATTAACACCAGAAGAAAAGAAAAAATTAACTGCTCAAAAATTCTTTGCTGTGCCTTTAATGTGGGGAGTTGCAGGCCTATCAATGCTTATGGATAGACCAAGTCTAAAAATGTTCCAATTCAAAAATATATTTCCAACAATGGACCAAGCCCGAATAATTTCAGCAGCTACATTTTCAAGCAGACTAGCAGCTGCAGAAGATTCCAATGAATTACAAGAAAGTACTATTAGAGATATTGCAACATTCTCAAGTTTTTATTTCTTAGGCGATTATGCAGCAAAAGGAATTGCAACTTATCTTGAAAATCATAACAAAGACGGAATTAAATTAACCAACAAATTATATACAAAAGAAGGAGATAATATATTACAGAAATTCTGGAACTGGGCAAAACATACAAAAATGAAATCTACAGATGAACTTGGTTCTATCGCAAACGAAGCACTCCGAACTAAAGCTAAAAACCTAAGAGCACTATGTCAATTTGGTAATTTAGCGTTTTCACTTATATCTCTTGGTGTATTTATACCGATTTATACCAGAACACAAGTTAAGAAAAAACAAATAGAACAAGAAAAAGCTCAAGCAATCAATGGTAATAATACAACTAAGCAACAAGGCACAACAGCATTTACACAAAACCTTATAAAAACTCAATCCCCGGCTTTTAAATCTTTTTTGGATAGTATATAATAAAATACAAAGGCGAAATATAAAATGAAAGTAGAAGAAAATTTTAGACAATTAAATATTAAACAACTCCAGCCTAAAAATAACAAAGGATTCACAATAAACAATAAAAAAAATAATACAATTACAAATCCTAGTTTTACAGGAGTTGGTGATGCTGCTCTAAGATTTTTAGATACAAATCAAGCCTGGGGAGCCATTGCTGTAGACTTTTTCTGTATGGTACTTCCACGAACATTGACAGACTTTACAAGAGGCAAAGATGCCGGTATCGAAACAGCACGCCGTGAAGGTATGGGAACAGCAAATCATTCACTTGTAGGTGCCTATGGAACACTAGCAGGACTTGCTCTAGCATCTGGAATCAATAGGATGTATCAGCTTGGACAAAATGATATTAAAGCGAATTCGATATTTACTGACGCTGAAACGCTTGAAATGCAAGGAAAAATTTGGAATGAGAAACTGAAATCAAGCTCTCAAACTCCTTTAAAAGACTACCTTAAAGAAACTTTCAGCCAATATGAAACTCTTAGCCCTGATAAAGATGGACAATGGGTAAAATTAAAAGATGCTGATATAGAAAAAGCTGTTAATATTCTTGAAAAAGAAATTAAATCTGATTCAAAGAAAATGGATAAAATTGAATTTAACAATATAAAAAATATTATCCTTTCATCAACAGGTGCAGAAAATAACTTCAGAATTATAGCTAAAGATGGAGAAAAAACTCATACTTCAAGGTACACCGCAGATTACATAATTGAAAACACATATAAATTAGGAAAAGTATTTACTAAAGATAAAGTTAAAGAAGCATTTATGAATTCTACAGATTTTACTCAAAATGCGTTCATAAAAGCTTTAAAATCAATGAATCTAAAACGTTCACTCTTAGGTATAGGAATGGCTTCTCTAGTCGGAATATCGGCTCAACCATTGAATATGTACCTTACTAAAAAGAAAACCGGCAAAAGTGGATTTGTCGGTGGCGGTGGAGAAAATGATTCAACAGGATTTAAAATTAGAAAAGGAATTGTAGCAGCTTTGTTTGGAACTGGAGTGCTTGCTACAATAGGAAAACCTAAAGAATTAATTAAAAATCTCCAATTTAAAGGGTTTACGCCTACAATTAAACAATTTAAATTTATATATGGTGTTACCATAATGTCAAGATTTTTATCAGCAAGAAATGATACTGAATTAAGAGAATCTGCAATAAAAGATACTCTTGGTTTTGCCAGTTGGCTTATTTTAGGTAACTTTGTACAAAAACTTGTAGCTCAAAGCCTGGATAAAACATTAATAAAAAGAGATGGTAAAGGCATCATGAACTGGATTAAAAATTCAGCATTGAAAACAAGAGACGAAGTTCTCCATTCTGCTTTGGGCGAAAAAGTATTTAAAGATGGTAAAGCGCTAAATTATAAAGAAATGGTCAACGCTCTTCCTAAAAATAGCGCTGTCAAAAAGCAATTAAGAATTTTGTCTATTGCTCAATTGGCAGGTTATGCATACTCTGCATTAGCATTAGGATTTGGAATACCAAGATTGAATATATACATTTACAATAAAATAGAAGGTAAAAAAACTGCGAAAAAAATAACTACCGGAAATACAGCCTCTCAAGAAATAAAAACGTCTCAACCTGCAATGACATCAAAAGCTGATAATATGCTTACACCGGAAAATATTGCATTCTTAAATAATAACCAAAAACATATTACAGGCGGAATATTTGATAACTAAAATATCAAATATTCTATCGATAAACAACACCCAACAATGATAAATACTCCTACCCTTGTGCTCCTGCCCCAGAGACAACCTCAATAATTTCTTGTGTAATAGCAGCCTGCCGAGTTTTATTATACTCAATAGACAAATCATGTATCATTTTATCTGCATTTGTTGTAGCTGCAGACATAGCAGTCATACGAGAAGCCAATTCACTAGCTTGAGCTTCCAATAAAGCTTGATAAAAAATATTTGTCATATACATAGGAACTATCTTTTGTAAAATATGATGCCTGTCAGGAACAAAATCCATCAATGGCTCCAGAACAGAATCTGAAATTCTATCATGCGGATCAATAACACCATCAACAGGTAAAACCTGCCAATCTTCAACAAAATAACTCATCATATTTTTAAATCGAGTAGTAACAATCTCAATTTTATCAATTTTTTCTTCAACATAAAATTCTGCCATATCTTCCGCAATTTCACGGGCCTCCATAGGAGAAGGATTATCCATAGAAGAATAGTATTTTTTCACAATAGGACAATCCAGTTGTTGACATTTTTTTCTGAGCGCAGAAATTCCTTTTTGACCAGCCACAAATAACTGAACTGAAATTCCCTGCTCCTTATATGCGGAGATTCTCTTTAAAGTTTCTCGTACTACATTAGCATTATATGCACCAGCCAACCCTTTATTTGATGTCATTACCAACATACCAACAGTTTTTACATCACGTTTAGCCAGTAATCTTGGGTAATCATCAATTGCTAATTTAATTTTTAAAGTTTCTGAACTAAACTCATTAACAGAATTAAGTAACTTTTGAAACATTGCAACCAATTCTTTTGTATAAGGTCGCGATGTCTTAACAAGATTCTCAGCTCTTTTAACCTTTGCGGCTGCAACCATTTTCATGGCTCGCGTGATTTTTTTAGTGCTCTCTACACTTAATATTCTGTTTTTTATATCTTTTAAATTAGCCATAAATTTACCTGTAATATTAATCTATAATCATTAAAACAATTATAACAAGAAGACATATTAATCCGACAATCGAAAGTAGTTTATGTCTATTCAAAATTGAAGAACAGATTTTGTTATTTTTACAGAGAATAACACCATTATCCTCCTTTAAACATTCTAAACATAATCCTTTACCACATGATTTGCATACACCAAAAGCATCTCTATCGTGATGATTGTAACATTTCATAAATATCTCCTTATTTAAAATGTAGTTTTAAATGTGCTTAAAGCTTCAATTAAAGTTTTCTTATCTTCATCAGATAATGCAGAACCAGCATTAAGCCTTTCTACCATATCAGAATAGTTAGCATTAAAGTAAACAAACCATTCTTTTTTGAATCTAGAAATTAATACATTATCAACATCATCCAAAATACCTTCATTAGCTGCGAACAATATCGAAACTTGCTCTGCCACGCTTAATGGAGCATATTGAGGCTGTTTTAATACCTCGGTTAATTTTTGTCCACGTAACAATTGTTTTTTGGTAGAAGCATCTAAATCAGAAGCAAATTGTGCAAAAGCCTCCAATTCTCTAAACTGAGCAAGATCCAGACGTAATTTACCTGCAACTTGCTTAATAGCCTTTGTTTGAGCAGCTCCACCAACACGTGATACAGAAATACCAGCATTGATAGCAGGTCTTATACCGGCATTAAAAGCATTACTTTCCAAGAAAATCTGCCCGTCTGTAATTGAAATAACATTTGTCGGAATATAAGCAGAAACATCACCAGCTTGTGTTTCGATAATAGGAAGAGCTGTGATACTGCCACCACCAAGTTCATCATTCAATTTAACTGCACGTTCCAGTAAACGAGAATGAAGATAGAATACATCCCCCGGGTATGCTTCACGTCCAGGTGGTCTTTTTAATAGTAAACTCATAGCTCGATAGGCCTGAGCATGTTTTGACAAATCATCATATACAATCAGAACAGATTTTCCCTGTTCCATAAATTCTTCACCTATCGCAACTCCGGCAAAAGGCGCAATATATTGCAATGGAGCTGATTCATTAGCTGTTGAAGATACAATAATTGTGTATGCCATAGCTCCATGTTCTTCTAAAGTTTTAGCTAGATGAGCTACAGTAGAAGCCTTTTGACCAATAGCGACATAAATACATATTACATCTTTTCCTTTTTGGTTAATAATAGTATCAATAGCAATTGCAGTTTTACCTGTTTGACGGTCGCCAATAATTAATTCTCTCTGTCCGCGACCTATAGGAGTAAGCGCGTCAATTGCAGTTAAACCTGTTTGTAATGGTTCATGAACAGATTTACGAGTTACAATACCCGGAGCAACTCGCTCAATAGGTCTTGTTTTAGAATACGGATAATCACCTTTACCATCCAAAGGTTTACCTGTAGGGTCAACAATTCGACCAATCAATCCGTCCCCAACAGGAACAGAAGCAATCCTACCTGTTGTTTTAACTACAGTACCTTCCTTAATATCAGTATATTCACCAAGAATTACAATACCAACATTATCTTCCTCAAGGTTCATTGCAATTCCCAATGTCCCCATTCCATCATCAAATTGAACAAGTTCATTTGCCATAACATTACGTAATCCATAAACTCTGGCAATACCATCACCAACTTCTAACACTGAACCGGTATTTGATACTTCTGTCTGAAGTTCGTAATTGTCAATTTTACTTTTTATTATTGAACTAATTTCATCAGGTTGTATTAATGCCATAATTTCCCCTTTACCTAGATATGTTTTTACTTAAATTTTCAATCTTATTGCGAACACTTGAATCAATAACATAGTCGTCAAATTTAAACTGTAATCCCGCAATAATATTTTCATCAATACTCCAATGAGGTATAACCTCACACTGAAGCTTACGTTCTAATTTAAACAAAATATTAGATTTAGTCTCAAAATTCAATTCAATTGATGATACAATTTCTACATTTTTCTTATTAGACATATTATCCATTATATCTATATAAGAATTAATTATAGAATCAAACTCATTAAAGCGATTTTTTTCAACTAATAATTTTAAAAAATTTAAAATTTTCACATCAACTTTACCGACAAATAAAGAATCAAGGATTTCAACTTTTTTAGAAGCTGAAATGGATGAATTAGCCATAACTATACGTAAATCTGAAGAAGACTCCAATACAGATTGGATTTCTAATAGCTGCGTTTTGAAATAATCAAACGAACCATTTTCAGAAGCAACATCAAACAGTGCCTTTGCATAATTTTTTGAAATTGTTGATACTTTACATTCAGCCATTATAATTTTACCTTTTCAAGTTCTTCAAGACTTTCGTCAATAAATTTGTTGTGTAACTGAGGATTATTCCTTAAAATATTTTTTATATGGTCTTTCGCCAATTCAACTGAAGCAATAATTGTTTTACCTGTTAACAGATTAGATAATTTTTTTTCTTCAATCGAAATAACTCTATCAACATTTTTTTCAATATTCCAAATTGATTTTTGTGTAGATTCTTCAATTTGAGCCTTGAAAACATCAGCCTTAGAAGAAGCTTCTCTTTCTAAAGTTTTTATATCTTCAGGTAGTTTATCCATCTTTTTTTTAGCTTCACTAAGAAGAGCTTCAGATTTTTTCTTTTCCTCATCTGATTTAACAATTAACTGTTTAACAGAAGCAACTGAATTATCCAAAGAAGATTTTACATTCACCTTTTTCACAATCAACATCAAGATAGCAATCATTATAATAAAATTGATTGTATTAGAAGTTGCCAAATATTTTAAAAATGAAATAAATTCTTGCATAACTAATCCATTACCCTATTAACAATTTCATAATTTGTATCTTGAGGAGCAATATCTCCGCCAAAGACCTTTGATGCTATAGATGAAGCCAAATCGTTAACAACAGTAGATTTTACAATATTCTTAAGATTCTGTTCATCTTTAAGTAATGCATCTTTTTTGGATTGAATTTTTGCTTTAGCCTGATCTCTTGCTGCTCTGGTTTTACCAATAGCAAATTCCTGAGCATCTTCGACAACATTTTTAATAGATAGTCTGCATTTCGCTTGCGTCTGAGCTATGGTAGCATCATGTTCAGCATTAAACGTATTTGCTTGATTAGTATACTCTTTTGCAGTTTCATAATTTGAGTTTATATACTCATCCCTTTTTCTCATAATTGATAAAATAGGTTTATAAAATATAGCATTCATTATAAATATGAATACAACAAAACTCAACATTGCAACTAAAAATGTAGCATTAAATTCAATCATTTATATTTATACCCTTACTTTGAGAATAATAACATAATTGCAATAAACAAAGCATAAATAGCAGTTGCTTCCGCTAAACCGGCACCAATAATAAAGTTTTTGAATGCCTCTGCTTTAATTTCAGGTTGACGAGCAATTGCATCAAGAACACCTTTTGTAGCAATACCCAAGCCTAAACCTCCACCAATAGCACCAAAACCAATTGCAATACCTGCACCTAATTTTGCTAAATCTAAAGTTTGTTCTACTGCCATAATTTTTCTCCTTATTATAGTAATATTAATCTAAAAATTTAAATATAAAATATTATATTAATGTTCCTCTTGAACCGCCATGGAAATGTATGTTGTTGACAGAAGAGTAAATACTAATGCTTGAATTAAAGCAACAAACAACTCAAACAACATGAATGGAAGCGGTAATATGATTGCAAATAAACTTATAAACGTTGCAACCAAAAGCTCACCTGCTAAAATATTAGCAAAGAGTCGCAATGCCAATGAAAATGGTCTCACAAACAATTCCAAAGTATCAACAAGAGTAATAATTATCCCATCAATACTAAAGCCTTTGAAAAAGAATTTAAAACCACTTTTTTGTACACCGAAAAATATATAATATATTGACACAACAATAGCCATCGCTGCCGTCATATTTATATCATTATTAGGAGATGCCAATTCTCCGGTAGAAAGATGAATCAATTTTAAAGGTAACTGTCCCACAAGATTAGCTGTTAAAATAAACATAAATAAAGTAAGTATAATTGCAATATGCTTTTGAGCTTCATCATTGCCCATACTTGCTTTTGATATATCATTAAAATATTTAATGATACCTTCTCCCATTAACTGCAACTTTCCCGGCACCATTTTTAAATTTCTGGTAGTTACAAATGCAAGAATAATCAAAAGAAACATTGAAATCCACATTGTAATTATTGTATCAATATTAAATGATACTCCATGCCCAAATATACTTGTTGTATATACCCAGTGTTCCATTTTTCTCCCTTCACAAAATCATGGTAGCACCGAAAAAAATTTTTCGCAATAACTAATCTTTAAAAAAAAATAAAAAAATAAATTTCCCTATATGACTAATATTCATAAAAAACTAAGGTTTAAAGTTTTTTCAAAATTAAACAAAAACAGTAAGAACCAATAGATATTTAATATATAAACCACGATTATATATATTAACAAAACTTCATATAATATATAAAATTTATCTAATTATAATCACAATATTTTTTTTGTTTGTTATATAATTATTGTACGTGTATAATCCGTTAGGGGAGAATATGGAAATTATAGAATTAGATGAAGTAGATTCAACAAATAATTATGCAAAAAAACATATTCATGAATTTGCAGATTCTACTATAATTATTGCGAATCGCCAAACATCCGGACGAGGAAGGTTAAATCGAAAATGGATTGACTTAGGTGATGATAACCTATTCATGTCAATTATCCTAAAGCCATCTGAAACGTTTAACGAAAACTATCCAAATATAACACAGTATCTGTGTGTTGTATTATGCAAAGTTTTAGAAACTTACGGAGTAAAACCGGAAATTAAATGGCCTAATGATGTACTCATAAATGGAAAAAAAATTGCAGGGATATTATCAGAAACATCTATGCAAGGCCAAAAACTTGGAGGAATAATTTTAGGTATAGGAGTCAATCTTAATTCTAAGCCTTGCAACTTACAAAACATACCTGATAAAATTGCAACAAGTTTAAATATTGAAACAGGAAAATATATTAATATAAAAACATTTACAAATGAACTTTTACAAGAATTTTTTTCACAATATCAAAAATTTATAGAAAAAGGTTTCAAATTAATAAAGGAAGATTATATTAATAAAAATTGCTTTTTGAATAAAAACATTAATATTCAAGTGTTCAACAATACAAAAACAGGTTTCGCTAAAGCTATTAATGATAAAGGTGAACTTATAATTAAAACAAAAGATAATAAGGAATCTGTACTTACAATAGGAGATATTTTATGAATTTAGGAAATGTAGAAAACGGGTTAGTAATACTCGCAATGGGCATGGGGTTTGTTCTGTGTTTTTTAACAATTTTAATTTTAGCAATGGGGGTTTTAAAACAGGTAATTGCATACCTTAATAAGCTTTTCCCTGAAGCTGTAGAAGAAGTTAAAACTTCAGTAAAAAAAGCAAGTACAAATATTGATGAAGCGGTAGCAATTGCTATTGCCGCAATTATGACAAAAAGAGGCAGTTAAGATTCAATATTTTAACTATGTTTACAGCATTCAAAAAAAAAATAAAAAGAGTCTCACATTTATTAAACGAAAGGAAAAATATATGGGAAAAAAACTTATCAAAGTTATGGATACATCATTTAGGGATGGCTTCCAATCAGTTTACGGAGCGAGAGTATTTGTTGATGACTTTCTTCCTGCTTTAAAATCTGCAGTTAATGCAGGGCTCAGACATTTTGAAGTTGCAGGTGGTGCAAGATTTCAATCACCTATCTTTTACTGCAATGAAAATGCTTTTGAAACAATGGATAAAATAAGAGCCGCAGTTGGTCCTGATATAAACTTACAATCATTATCAAGAGGTGTTAACGTAGTAGGGCTTGATTCTCAGCCTCGTGATGTTATTGATTTACACGCAAAAATGTTCAAAAAACATGGTGTAACTACCGTTAGAAATTTTGACGCACTAAATGACGTTAACAATTTATTATACTCAAGCCAATGCATAAAAAAACATGGTCTAAAACATGAAGTAACAATAACAATGATGGAGTTACCTATAGGTTGTACTGGAGCACATGATGTAGCATTCTATGAGAAAGTTTTAAGATCTATTTTAGATGCAGGCATTGAATTTGATTCTCTTGCGTTTAAAGATGCATCAGGAACATCAGCTCCTAGAAAAGTATATGAAACAATAAAGAGAACACGTGAAATTTTAGGTGCAGATGCTGATATAAGATTCCACTCACATGAAACAGCAGGTACAGGTTTAGCAGCATATTTAGCAGCTTTAGAAGGAGGCGCAAATTGCATCGATTTATCTATGAAACCTGTATCAGGAGGAACTGCACAACCGGATATAGTTTCAATGTGGCATGCATTAAAAGGAACAGAATATGATTTAGGTATTGATGTAGAAAAAATACTTGAAACAGAAGAAATATTTAAAGAATGTATGAAAGACTACTTCTTACCTCCTGAAGCACTTGCTGTTAATCCGATGATTATTTCTTCACCACTTCCGGGTGGAGCATTGACAGCCAACACTCAAATGCTCAGAGATAACAACTTAATGAATAAATTCCCTGAAGTTGTTGCTGCAATGAAAGAAGTTGTTGAAAAAGGAGGATTCGGTACATCTGTTACTCCGGTTTCACAATTCTACTTCCAACAAGCATTTAACAATGTTATGTTTGGTAAATGGAAAAAAATTGCTGAAGGATACGGAAAAATGGTTCTTGGATATTTCGGCAAAACACCTTGTGAACCGGATGCTGAAGTTATAAAAATTGCAGAAGAACAACTAGGTTTACAACCTACAACAGAACATGTTGTTGATTTAAATGACAAGGATCCTAACAAAGGACTCGCTGTTGCTCAAAAAAGACTTGAAGAAGCAGGCCTTGAAGTTAATGATGAAAACTTATTTATCTCTGCTGCTTGTAAAGAAAAAGGTATTTTATTCTTACAAGGTAAAGGAACAATCGGAGTTCGCAAAAATGAAACAAAAAAAGAAACTGTTTCTTCTGACAGTTCAAACGGCTATACAGTTACTGTTAACGGTAAAAAATATGCTGTTGCACTTGAAGGAGGCAAAGCTACAGTTAACGGAAAATTATACGATTTTAATGTTAAAGAAGGTATTGAAGCTAAAGCAATCGGTTCAGGCGAAGGTACTCCTGTTAAAGCCGCACTACCGGGAAATGTTTTAAAAGTTTTGGTATCTGAAGGTGATAATATTGCTGAAGGTGATATAATCGCTGTTATTGAAGCTATGAAAATGGAAACTGAAATTAAATCTCCTGTATCCGGAGTTGTAAAAGCGGTTGAAATTGAAGTTGGCGACAAAGTACAAACTGGTCAAGTATTGGTAACTGTAGGTTAGAGGAGGTCGCAGATGATATTATCAGAAGGATTAATGCAACTGTGGCAATCCACAGGTATATATAATATGATTGACAAGGCTGATCCTGCAATCACTAATTCATTTGAACAATTCTTACACCAATTTGGACATCCAATTATGTTATTAATTTGTTTGTTCTTACTTTGGTTAGGTATCAAAAAACAATTTGAACCATTGCTTCTTGTTCCTATTGCATTCGGAGGTCTGCTCTCAAATATTCCAATTGCCGGAATAGCAGAACCAAATGGATTTTTAGGAATAGTTTATGAAGCAGGTATTCATAAAGGGTTATTTCCACTAATTATCTTTATGGGTGTTGGTGCTATGACTGACTTTGGTCCGTTAATAGCTAACCCTAAAACTGCCCTATTAGGTGGAGCAGCTCAATTTGGGATATTTGGAGCATTACTTTTAGCTCTATGCTGCTTCGGTTTTACCCTTCCTCAATCTGGAGCTATTGGTATAATCGGTGGTGCTGACGGTCCAACATCTATATATGTTACAACAAAACTTGCACCTGAATTATTGGGAGCAATTGCAGTTGCGGCATATTCATACATGGCATTAGTACCTGTAATTCAACCTCCTATTATGAAATTATGCACTACTCTTGAAGAAAGAAAAATCCAAATGGAACAATTAAGACCGGTATCTAAAAGAGAAAAAATAGTATTTCCTCTCGTAGTATTGTTCTTATGTATAATCTTTCTTCCGGATGCTTGTCCTTTAGTAGGCGCATTAACATTTGGTAATTTATGTAAAGAATGCGGAGTTGTAGAAAGATTATCTGACACAATGCAAAATGCATTAATTAATATAATTACCATCTTCTTAGGACTATCTGTTGGGTCAAAATTGTCAGCAGAACAATTTTTAACAGTACAAACATTATTTATTTTAATTCTTGGTGTTACAGCATTTGCTCTTGCAACTGCAGGTGGTGTGTTAATGGCAAGATTGATGAATGTTTTTGAAGTTATGATGGCGAAAATTCAAAAAAGAGAACCTAAACTTATTAACCCATTGATTGGTTCTGCTGGTGTTTCAGCTGTTCCAATGGCAGCAAGAGTATCGAATAAAGTTGGTTTGGAATATAATAACCAAAACTACTTATTAATGCATGCTATGGGACCGAACGTTTCCGGCGTAATTGGTTCTGCTGTTGCTGCAGGTGTTTTACTTGCGTTGTGCCATTAATATATAATAAATAATAAACATTAAAAGCAGATTTTAGAAATTTATAAAATCTGCTTTTAATTATATAAAAAGACACCCATATCTATTTTTGTAATAAAATATTATAAAACATAAAAAAAGGATTTTAATATGAGTAAACATATAGCCATTTTAGGTTCATCTAAAGCAGAAGTATTTGAAAATATAGTAAATTACATAAAAATTTATAACTCGGACACACAGATTACATGTTTATCCAATAATTTAGAATCCGAAATTTTAAAAAAAGCCAAACAACTTGGTATAGTTCACCAATATCTACCATTTGAAGAAAATACGAAATATTTTGCAAATCATAATTTTGATTTAGGAGTGCTAACCGAATATAATCAAGATTTATCCGTCGAAACTTTAGAATCATGCCAATTTATCAATATTCATCCATCACTTTTACCCTCATTTAAAGGGAAAGATGCTATATACAGGGCCTATAGTTCAGGTGTTAAAGTAAGTGGTGTAACCATATACAAACTTAATTCAGCCCCTGAAAAAGAACAAATAATTGCACAGTATCCTGTACTAATAGGCACAACAACTCACTTTGATGAATTTGAAAAAGAGATATACGATATTGAAAATACTTTATATCCTCCGGTAATTAATGCAATACTAGAAGATAAAGTTTTTGATTTTCAAGATTTATTTAAAAATAAATGTAACAATAAACAAAACTGTGGAGGATGTAACAAATGCCAAGGTTAAAAGTTCTACTTGTAGGTTCAGGAGCAGAAGAACAGTCTATATATAACAATCTCCACAAATCAAATTTTATTGAAAAAATTTATATTGCAGGTAAAACAAAAATGGAATCAAATTCTATATTGTATTCAGACTATGATGAACTTGCACAAAAAGCACTCTCACTTGGTATAGAACTTGTTTTAGTTGCCTCTGAAAAAGACATTTGTAGTGGAATTGTAGATATTCTTGCTTCATACGGCTTAGAATGTATCGGTACAAACCGAAAATATTCAAGATTAGCAAGTTCCAAACTATTTGCAAAAAAATTCATGGATAAATATAATATTTTACATCCAAAAACACTTTCTCAAGATAGCGAAGAATACCCCCTTGTTATCAAACATGATGAAAAATATAAATTATCACCACAAATTATATATACAAATGAAGAAAAAAAGCGAATTTCAAAAGAATATAAAAACAACTATTTTTTTGAAGAATACATAGCTGGAGAAGAACTCTCTGTAACTTCTTTTTACAATGGCGAATGTTTAACAAACTTTGAGCCGATAAAAATAAATACAAATCAATTTAAGTATACAGGAAGCTCCTGCCCATATTTCTTGAGTTATGAAAAATATGACAAACTTCAAAATTACCTTACACTACTAGAACATGCTCTACTTGAAGATGATGCTAATTTTAAGGGATTTATAACCTCAAACCTTATTTGGAAAAATAACGAATGGTATGTATTAAGTTTTGGAGCCACAAGCGGAGAAAAACAAACACAGACTTTACTTACTCATTTAGAATCGGATTTATTATCAACATTACTTTATAGAACAAGACAAAAATACAAAGAAAAAACAACAGCAACGATTGTAGTAAATTACAAAGTTGAACAACAAGACCTAATCAATAGTCAAAAAAATGAAAATATAATAACTTGTTTATCTGATATAACATCCCATCAAAATAAAATGTTAACATTATCTACTACCGCAGATTTTCCGTTCAAAATATTAGAAAAATTTGCAGACGAAATGAATCTAAAATTCGAATACCAGAAAAAAAATAAAGCAAGCTAAATTATTTAGAAACGATAATATTTAATTTTTCAATTACACCATTAAAAAAAGATTTAGATCCTTTAGGATTTGCTTTAATAGCTTTAATATCTGATTTTAATGCTTCAGGGTTAGTATTTTTAATCTTAGACGAATAAATTGATTTTAGTTCTTTAATTATTGATTCATTCATTATTGTTCAAGCCTCTTCCAACATAATAAGGGTAATAACATTTTATCAAAACATCGATAAATATTCTATAAAAGCTCCATGGGTTCAACCAAAAACTCAATGATAAAAGTGTCATTGGTTGAAAATGCCACTGTTAAAGCATCATCAATATCAGAAACAGATGATACTCTTAAAGCCTTTATACCATAACTTTCTGCTAATTTTAAAAAGTCAGGATTTGAAATTTTTGTTTGCGAATATCGTCCATTACAGTTCTTTTCCTGTAACTGTCTAACCATCCCGAGATATCCATTATTCAATATCATAATTTTCAAATTTAAATTATAATCCTTGCAAGTAGCCAGTTCATGTTCACTCATCTGGAACGAACCATCTCCGGTAATACAAACTACAGGCAAATTCTTATTTGCAATACAAGCTCCAATTGCTGCAGGGAACCCAAATCCCATAGTTCCCGCACCTCCGGAAACAAAAATTCTACGTTCTTTATTAAATGTCAAATTCTGAACAGCCCACAATTGATGCTGACCCACTTCAGAAGTAAAAGTTAAACTTTTATCTTTAGTAAATTCATCCAGTTTCCTTATAACCTCAAAAGAATGCATCAAGTTAGTATTTCTTTTCCTAACAACATTTAACTTCTTTAAATCCGTTGCTTTTTTCAGCCAAGAGCTAAAGTCTTTAATTTTAGAAAACTTTATCATTGAATCTATATTTTTGTTCATTTTATCCAATAAACAATTAATATCCGCACAAATATAATCTATAGATGGTATTACTCTTGAAATTTCGTTTTTATTTATATCAATTTGTATAAATTTATTTGACAAATCAACATCATTAAACATACAAGTAATTCTATCGTTAAATCTAGCACCAAAAGACAATATTAAATCCGAATCTTTCAATAATTGATTTGCAGCATTATCACCAAAGATACCAATCATACCTAAATAATTTTCGTCATCCTGCGGATATGCACCCAACCCCATCATTGTTGATACAATAGGAATATTTAGCGACTTCACAAATTTATATAAATTATCTTCGGCTTCAGAATGAAGAACTCCACCTCCAGAAACAACTACCGGACAAGAAGCAGAAAATAATCTCTCCAGTAGTCGCAATACATCTGCTTCGGAAAAACAAACCTCCTTATTTAAAGGTTCTCTTAAAGTTGTCTTATGATTTTGTACTTCAACTTTCTCTCCAAAAATATCTTTTGCCATATCAACAACAACAGGACCTTTTTTCCCAGCCATTGCGCACTTAAATGCTTCCTCGAGAATTTTTTCAATATTTGCAGAATCCGTAATCTGAAAAACTTTTTTCGTACAAGATTGTGTAATATTACAAATATCGGCTTCTTGAAATGCATCTTTTCCAATCAAACCTTTAAACACTTGTCCTGTCAAAACAACTAAAGGATACCCGTCAAGATAAGCATTTACAATTCCAGAAACTGTATTAGTAGCTCCGGGTCCGGATGTAACAAGCACAACACCGCATTTTCCTGTTTTTCTGGCATAACCCTCAGCAGCATGAACCGCCGATTGCTCATGTCGGACTAAAATATGCTTAATATCAGACTGCTTATACAATTCATCATATAAATCAAGAACAATTCCGCCCGGATAACCAAAAATTGTATCAACACCTAAATTTCTTAATGTATCAATAACAAGTTTGGCACCTTTTACAGTTTTAACATTATTTTCTGTTAACATGTTTTGTTTATATCCCCAGTCTGACTTCTTTTATGATAACATAGACAAAATTTATGAGCAATAAAAAACGGGAAATTTATAATAAAAACTTCCCGCTTCGCATAAATATATAAACCTATTTACCAATTAAAGTGTTCCAAGCATCTTTTTTCTTTTGAAGTTCCTTGTCTCTTGCCTTTTGTCTTGCTTCAGCATCTTTTTTTGCCTGTTCTTGTTTTTTCTGAATTTCTTTTTTTCTTTTTTCTAAAGCTTGTTGATTTTCTTTTTTTTGTTTTTCATAAGCTTTTTGACGAGCCTCTTGTCTTTTAGCAGCTTCTTTTTGAGCATTGTCTATAGCCTGTTCCTTTTTGCCTACTCTATCAGCAGCATTTTGTAAAGCATCACTTAAAGAGCCTGCATAAGCAGCTGCACCAACTGATAAAACAGACATAGCCATCAACGAAACTAATACTTTTTTCATTATTCTTCTCCTTTCTCATTGTCAGCCGGAACTAAATCCTCCAACTTCTTTTTCTTTATTTCTAACCTATTTTGCAAAAACTCTAATTCTCTCTGTTTATTTTTAAGCTTTGCATCAATTTTTCCAATTTTTTTCTTCTTTTTTAAGTACTCTGCAGATGTTCTTCTTTTTTTACGCTGTTCCTTTTTTTGTTCTTTAGATGGACCAATTGTCTTTGTAATAGTACTATCGATATCTACTCCCTGAGTAGAATTTACCTGTTCCTTTGCACGAAAAGCAAATGCTGTAGAAACCGGTAAAAATATCAACAATAAAAACGCAATAACGACCCTCAACATAAATAGAATACTACTCCAAAAATTAATACATATCAATAATTTCTTTTATTCCTTTTTGAGCAAGATTAAAAATTTCAATCATCTGTTCAAATTCATAAGGGTTTCCCTCTGCAGTAGTCTGGAATTCTATAATTTTACCGCTCTTTGTTAAAACTATATTAGAATCAACTTGAGCATGCGAATCTTCAGCATAATTCAAATCTAATCTGACCTCTCCGTCAATTATACCAGCTGATATAGCTCCAACAGGTTCAATAATAGGATTCTCTTTCAAAACACCTTTCTGTAATAATTTTTCAACAGCATCAGATAAAGCTACAAAACCACCGCAAATACTTGCAGTCCTGGTACCGCCATCCGCCTGAATAACATCCGCATCAATTGTAATTGTAATATTAGGCATTTTTTCTAAATCGACACAGGCTCTTAAACTCCTGCCGATAAGTCTTTGAATTTCTTGTGTTCGTCCTGAAATTTTAGTTCTTTCTCTCTGACACCTAACTGACGTAGATGAGGGCAACAAAGAATATTCAGCAGTTAACCAACCTCTAGGATCATCCTTATCCATCCATTTCGGCTTACCCTCCTCAACAGAAGCTGTCGTAATAACTTTTGTATCTCCAAACTCGACCAGAACAGACCCTAGAGCATGTTTTGTATAATTCCTAGTAAATTTAACCTGTCTTGTTTGATTATTTTCTCTACCTTCTATTCTCATTCCACTTTCTCCTTATATTAGAATAACGATTATAAACTTAATTTGTTCAAATCAAAATTTATCCGCGGTAATCATAATCCCACATATAGATTTGACCACAATATCTACAAACAGCATGCTCATTCATAAACTGCAAATCCGGAATAAAAACATAACCATCAACCGTAATTTCTATTTCATTTTTTTCATTATACCGCTGAGAAAATTTCTTTTCTCCTTGATAATCAGGAGAAAACATAAGTTCAAATTTATCAGAAGATTTACAATTTTTACAAATAAACATTTGTGTTATATATCCACCTTATTATTATATTTTTTTTGAGCCACTCTTTTATTTTTCCTCACTGCCTCTGGTATATATGGTTCTTTTTTATCAGCAAGAGTCTTATACCACAAAGACCAGCAGATACTTCTTATAGGAAGGGTTAACCCTGCTATAACAAACCCAAGAACAGAAACAAAAATCCATTCTGAAATCATACTAACAGTCAATGGAGTTAATTTGACATAAACAAGAACTCTGTTTATTAATTCTAAAGGCATTGCTTTACCAACAAAATCAAAAATAGAACAAAAAGTTTTCGTTAAATTTAAATAATCAAAAATTACAGTAATTCCCTGAGTTAAAATATAAATAGAAAAGAAGGTAAGAATTAACATTAAGAAAAAGGTCCTTGCCCAATCTCCTTTTACCAGCAAAAAACTACGCTTAAAATATTCCGGAACAGACAAGTCAGGTTCAAAAGTAAAAACCTGAAAAACAAGAATAAAATATATCCATAATACAAAACCCGGTATTATAAAAAATATACTTGTGCCAACAGACATTAAAATGCTTAAAGCCAGAAGAAATAAAATATATTTAAATGTTCTCCTTGTTGCAACTTCGTTATGAGCCTTAAAATCATATACATGACCTGTCGTATAAGCACCTTCTGTCATCGAATTTAAAGCTACATAAGCAACCATAAAATCCCAAAAAGCTTTAGCAAAAATCAAAAGCCCCGGTATTGCCAATAGTAATATTAACAATAATGCGGAAGAAAGGCTATCAGCTTTAGCTGCAATCTTATCAGCAAAGCCCAGTGTTAAGCCAAAAGATAAGGCAATTCCCAGAATTTGCCCAAATACCGGAAATAACATATATAATAAAAATTTATCTATATTTGATATATATATGCCTATACCTTCTTTTAATACTTCTATTAAACTATTTTTCAGTTTATGCTTGGACATGAAGCCTCCTTTATTGTAATATGATTTTATTACAAAATGAGGTAAAGATAAAGAAAGTACTTTTTCATGAAAAATTATATAGACATTATAAAAAACTTTACCAAAGAAGATTATATCCAAAATAAAGTCAATTTACACATTCATTCGAAATATTCGGATGGCACAGAAGACTTCAACACAATAACAAATCAAGCCGAAAAAAAAGGATACAAATATTTTTCAATAACTGACCATAATACAATTCAAGGATATCTTGATAATCCAACTACTTCAGCTATTCCCGGTGTAGAATTTGATGTTTGGTATAAATACATATTTTTACATCTGTTAGCCTACGGAATTGATATAAATAATAAAGAAATGCAAAAATTTTATGCAAAAGACAAACGTGGAACAGAAATGGATATCATAAGATTTTTTGCAAAAAGAAATCTAAAAGAATTGATTTCGACAATTCATAATGCAGGCGGAATTGCAGTTCTTGCCCATCCATGCTGCTGCTGGGCTCCCAATCTTGAAAGTTTTATCAAAGAACTAGTCAATATTGGACTTGATGGTATTGAAGTTTACTACCCGTATCCAAGATGGAGAAAATACATTAAATTTTCTTCACCAGAAGACATAGAAAAAATAGCAGATAAATATATGCTTATAAAAACAGGTGGTACTGATTGTCATACTCAACTATTCTAAAATATTACCAATCCAGTTTATCTGAATGTAAATAATCCATATTACCATTAAATACAACCCAAGCGGTACAACCACCTACTGAATTCCATCTTTGACCAAGACATTGATTTTTAAAATTCTCAGTCCAAACAGTATCTTGCTTTCCCCCTTTATGAGCAATTCCATCCGTATAAATAACGAATTCAAATACATCACGCCCATCCGTATTCGGTCCGGAAGCGCCATTTAAATCAACCGTGATACGCCCGCACGCCCCTTGATATCTTGCATGGCCGGCTGTAGTATTCATACTAGACTTACACCACCCACCAATCAGTAAAAACATCACCATTCTGTGATTTAATAGCAATAGAGGTTCCGTTATTTAATACAGCTATAGAATATTGCGTATGATTAGCAGCCACAGATATATTATTCTTTCCAAAACGATTTCTATATACCTGCCCTCTGGCAAAACATGCATTAACTTTACACTGAGACATTTGTGTTGTAGAGCTTAAATTATTAAATATTGTTTGTGTACATGCAGCATAATCAGAAGCAGAAGAAATAGTACACCAACTTGCAACATCACCATATTCATCAACAGCCCTGCGAAAACCCTGCTGCAATATAGAATATGTTTGTTTTACACGAGCCACTGTTAGCTTTTCACTCCATTTTGAAATTAAGCCAGGAATAGTTAAAGCTGCAACAACACCAATAATTCCAAGAGTAATTAAAACTTCAGCAAGAGTAAATGCATTTTTCTTTTTACGAGATTGAATATTCGGCCATATAATAAAGGCTTTAAGAGGTTACCCCCCCCCCGAAATTCAAGCTATAAGTTAACTTTAGCATACAGATATCTCCTTAACAAAAGGAGACTAAATATAATTAATAAACAATGATAAGTCAAATAATTAAGATTCTTTTAAATGTTTTACATGCTTCCAAACATAAATACCGCCTAATATTAAACAGACAATAATTATTACAGCATCAAATTTATGCCATATAGCTTTTAATTTATCCAAATGCTCACCAAGCTTCACTCCTACATACACCAATAAATAACTCCAAACAAGAGAACCCAAAAATGTTAAAGTAAAGAAAGTCCTTTTTCTTGCTTTTAGAATTCCTGCAGGAAGAGAAATAAAGGTCCTGACAACAGGCAACATTCTGCAAATGAAAAATGCCCAATCTCCATATTTATCAACCCATTTATCCGCATCATCCAAATCCTTCTTAGAGACAAGCACATACTTACCATATTTTTCAAAAAACTTACGACCACCAAAATACCCCAAATAATAAGAAGGGATAGAACCAATTACGCAACCTACTGCTCCGGCTATCGCTGCAATATGAAAATTCATCTCACCTTTACTTACAAGATACCCCGCAAAAGGCAAAACAGCCTCTGACGGTAATGGAATATTACATGATTCAATTGCCATCAATAAAGCAATCCCTGCAGGTCCCATTGCTGTAATTACACCTTCAATCCAATTTATTAATCCAGCTAAAATACTATCCAACATAAAATATTCTCTCCCAAAAGATATCCCTATAAATAAATTATAGCATAAAAAAGGTTCCTGCAAAAATATACAGGAACCAAAACTTATATAATTTTAATGTTTTAACTATTTACCGTTAACAATAGTTTTGAACTTTTTACCAGCTGAAAATGCAGGAACTGTTTTTGCAGGGATTTTTAATTCCTTACCAGTTTGAGGGTTTCTACCAATTCTAGCAGCTCTTTTACGAGGTTCAAAAGTACCAAAACCAACTAATGTAACTTTTTTACCTTTAGCAACTGTTTTTTGAATAGTATCAATTAATGAAGATAATACTTCAGTTGCTTCTTTTTGAGTAACATTAGCTTTTTTAGAAATTTCTTGTACTAATTCTTCTTTGTTCATAATAAAACTCCTTCTTCTTGTGTACAAATTTATTATATAAAAAATTTCCTATGATGCAAGTATTTTAACGAATTTTAACACTTTGTAACCAAAAAAACATCTCAATGATTGATATTTAGTAATAAAACAAAAATTATTTAGTTTACTTTACTGTAATTAGCAGAGACTTCTTTTACATATTGTATCAATAATTTATAAATCAAGGACCATTTTACACTTTTTTGATAAAATAAGTATTGGAAATATTTAAAAATAATAATTTTGGTAGTAGGTAAGAAGATTAAATAAACATGAAAGAACGCATATTATTATTTACAATTGTTTTGGGTTTAACAGCATTCATTTATATATTCCAAAGTTATACGGTATGGGGGCTTGCACTATTAGTTTTACTAATGGCAGTATATGCTATCTTTACTACAATAGCGTATAAAATAAAAAAGAGAAAAAGCCTTAAATCACCACAAATAAAAAATGAAACATATAAACCATTTGTAAGTATTATGATTCCTGCTCATAACGAGGAATCAGTAATCGAACATACAATAAATACCGTCTTAAATCTCGATTACCCTAATTTTGAAATAATAGCAATAGATGATAGAAGTACAGATAACACAGCTTCAGTATTAAAAGATATTGAAAAAAAATATCCGGATAAAGTAATTGCATTTATACGTCCTAAAAATGCTTTTCCAGGAAAATCAGCCGTACTAAATGATGCACTAAAATATGCTAAAGGAGAAGCTATTTTAGTTTTTGATGCTGATGCTACAATGGCTCCTGATTTTTTAACAAATTTAGTCTATGAACTTGAACCAAAAGACGTAGGAGCAGTTCAAGCAAGAAAAGTTGTAAGAAATAAGGATGTAAATATACTAACACGCTGCCAAAACAACGAAATGACAATGGATACGCATTTTCAGGTCAGTAGAGATTCAGTAAAAGGAGCAGTTGAACTTAGAGGAAATGGAGAACTTATTAAAAGGGCAGCCTTAGATGATATAGGCGGCTGGAACAATTATACAATAACAGATGATCTTGATATGTCGACAAGACTACACATCAAAGGGTGGGACGTTCGTTTCTGCCCGGATACTATTGTATATGAAGAAGGTATAATGTATTTATTTCCGCTTTATAGACAAAGAAGACGTTGGTTGGAAGGAACTATTCGCCGATATTTAGAATATTTCGGGGATATATTGACATCTAAAAAAATGTCTCTCAGAGTAAGATTAGATATGATTGCTTATATTTCCGAATTCATTATGCCTGCATGGTTTATTATAGAAATCGGTATCCTTCTTATGAAAATTATTATCAAAGATGCCCCTCCTCATATCTTAATGTCATCAATTATCATGGGCGCCATAATTGGATTAGGATTTATGATAGCTTGCAGATATAGTTTAAGAAGATACGACAATTTGTCAAGACGAGATGCATTCTTCCAAGCTATTGAAACATCTATTTATCTTTTACTAATATGGTTCCCGCTAGTTTTATTCATAGGAACAAAAATATTATTTATGAAGAAAGATATGAACTGGGGCAAAACTGCCCATGGATTAGTTCAACATGAACATGCAATACAAAAGGCAAAAGAAAAAATACGTCAAGCAAAAGAAGAATTAAAAAAATTACTAAAGAAATAGGAGAAATATAGATGGCAAAATTAACAATTGAAGATGTAAAAAACAAAATCAGAGCGGTCCAGGATTTTCCTAAAAAAGGTATTATATTTAGGGATATTACAACCGGTCTTAAAGAAGCTGAAGTTATGAAAGTTATGGTTGATTATTTATGCAATCAATATAGCGATTGTAAAATAGATTATATTGCCGGAATAGAAAGTCGTGGTTTTATATTTGGAATGCCAATGGCATATAAACTAAATTGCGGATTTATTCCTATCAGAAAACCTAACAAACTTCCAGCACAAACAATAAAAGAAAGTTATGAACTTGAATATGGCTCAGATACAATTGAAATACACGCCGATGCAATTGAAAAAGGTGCAAACGTACTTGTTGTAGACGATCTTCTTGCTACAGGAGGAACAGCAAAAGCTGCATGTAATTTAGTAAAAAAAGCTGGGGGAAATCTTGTAGGTGCAGCATTTTTAATTGAATTAACTGATTTGAATGGACGTGAGAAATTAGATAATTGCGGAAAAATAATTTCTATGTTACAATATTAGTAAAATAGTTTAGGAGATATGAAATGAAAAAATTTGCAATTATCTTAGCTTTATTAGTATTCCAAACTCAAATTATATGTGCGGCTGCAACAACAAACTCAAATTATAATAAAAAACCAGCACAAAAAACTCAACCTACTAATACTAAACAAATAAAACAAACATCTTCAACACAGGCTAAGCCTGCCAATAATGAAGATTTTTTGCTAAAATATAACATAAATGATTTGGAAGCAGCACCTTGGTTAAACGGTGGAAAACGCAAAATCTAAATTATTAAATAGTTAAACTATTATAAAAGCTGCTATATTAAAATAGCAGCTTTTATTTTTGTATAAAATTTTCAAAATTTATTCAAACCTATTTAACATAAAAATCAGCGCTTACTGTAGAATAAATTCTAATAACACCAGGTTCAATTGGAGAAGATGAAGATGCTTCAACAGAATCCATCATAGAACCTGCAGCTTTTGACATAAGCATATTCCTATATTGAGGAACAGCATAATTATTATTAACGGAACAAGATGTACTAAGACTTTTTATACCAGTAATAGAAGTCCCAGCTGCCGTTGCAACAGAAGCTGCTCTTTGACGAGCTTGTTTTGTTGCTGCAACAAGTAAATCTGAACATTGAGCATCTTTTTCTGATAAACTAAAGTTTAAACTATTTACATTTGTTGCTCCTAAAGTTAAGGATTTATCTATCATGACAGAGATATTATCCAAAGACTTAGTATGGACAATTATATTATTAGAAACTTCATATCTTTCAAAATTTTTCTTACCGCTATTATAAGAATAAATTGGAGAGGCAGAATAATTAGAAGTCTTAATAAAATCACCATTAGAAGTATTAATTGAAGATTTTAGGTAAGCATAAATCTTATCAGAAATTTCTTTATTTTTTCTTGTAGCTTCCTGCATAGATTTCTTATCCTCAGTTTTTACAGCAATAGAGATTTCCACAGTATCAGGCGCAACCTCTTTTTCTGAAGTATAAGAAACTGAAATATACCCTTTATCATTATTAACAGAATTTGCAACAGCTCCAGCCGGCATTAACGATAAAGGAGTAATTAAAAACACTGAACACAATAAAGATGCCATAACAAATTTTTTCATAATACCTCCAAAATTTTATTTTAAATTAGACAATGTCTCATCTTCATTTCTTTCCGCTTTTGATTCCTTATTTTTTTCCAACAACGGAGTTGAAATATGAGATAAATCTTTATCTGCAGATGCAGAGGTTAACATATTATTGTTAGATTTTTCAAAGCAATCAGATTTTTGAATAATTTTATTTACTTTATTAATTTGAGATTGAATCCTAGCCTTTTTCATAATCATATCAAGTTCTCTATCACTTAATTCAGGAGTTTCTTTAAATGACACAGCAAGGCCTTTTTTTGAAACTATACAATATGTAATAGCAATAATTCCCCACAATAAAATTCCTTGAAAAAGATTTAACATAGGAAACATGTATAATGCTACCAGATACTTATTCCATAAATGCATAGCTACAAGCCCCGGGAAGGCAACAAAACCTGCAACCAAACACACAGCCATAAATACTGCAGTTATTAAACCTCTAAATCCGTCAATTTGAATAATTTTCATACTTATATCTAATCCTTTTTACTTTATCATTTCAAGAAAATCATTTTCTGTCAATATTATAACACCTAAATTTTGAGCTTTCTCTAATTTTGAACCAGCATTTTCACCTGCCAACACATAAGAAGTTTTTTTAGACACAGAAGAAGAGGTCTTTCCACCATGCGACTTGATTATTTCACCGGCTTCATCTCTTGTCATATTTTGTAACGTACCAGTTAACACAAAAACTTTTCCAGATAACTTATCAGACTTAGGTTTAACACTAGAAACAGGGTTCACACCTATATGCTTCAATTCCTCAATCATTTTAACATTATTTTCATTTCTGAAAAAATCATATATAGATTTAGCAATAATTTCTCCAATTCCATCAATTTTTGCTAAAACGTCCAAATCAGCAGACGCAATATCATCCAGCCCCTGAAATTCTCCGGCAAGAATATCAGCTGTTTCTTTACCAACATGACGAATACCTAAAGCAGTCAGTAATCGATTCAATGGTCTATTTTTACTTTGCTGAATAGAAGTATAAATATTTGTTGCTGATTTTTCCTTTATAGAATCAAGTTGTATCAAATCTTCAATAGTCAACCTGTATAAATCTACAGGATTTGAAATAAATTTTTTGTCATATAATTGCTGAATCAACGCAGGACCGACATAATCAATATCCATAGCCTCTTTAGAGGCCCAATATTCAATCTTTGCACACATCAGACTACCACAAACAGGATTTGTACAATATAAGCCGACTTCCCCATCTTTCTCAACCAATGGACCTCCACAAGACGGACAAGTTTTTGGAACACAATAAACAGGCAATGAATCATGCTCAACAGAATCCAAAACTTTGACAACCTTAGGAATAATTTCTGCAGCCTTTTTAATTAAAACAGTATCACCTATTCTAATATCAAGCCGTTTTATCTCATCAAAATTATGAAGACTTGCACGAGAAACTGTACTACCAGCCAACTGAACAGGTTCTAAAATAGCAACAGGAGTGATAATACCGGTTTTACCTGTATTTATTTCAATATCTAGTAATTTTGTAGAAACTTCTTCCGGCGGAAACTTAAATGCTGTAGCCCATTTTGGAGCTCTGGCCGTATAACCCAAATCCTTTTGAATAGCAATATCATTAACCTTGATAACTACACCATCTGTAGCATAATCTAAATCAAATCTTTTTGTATCCCACTCTTTGCAATATTCAATTGCACCTTTTATATTTTTTACTAAACGAATATTAGGGTTAACTTTAAATCCTAAATTTTTTAAATATTGCATTCCGTCATAATGAGTTTTTATTTTTTTATCTTCCGCGTCCTCAAATATCCCAGTATAAGTAAACATTGATAAATCCCGCTTAGCAGTAATTGTACTATCTAATTGACGAAGCGAACCACTCGCGGCATTTCTAGGATTTGCAAAAATTTTTTCTCCGTTAAGAAGAGCTTCCTCATTTAATTTTTCAAAAGATGCCTTTGGCATATAAATTTCACCACGCACTTCCAAATTCTTAGATTCAAATAGCTTTAAAGGTATAGCTTTAATTGTTTTTAAATTCTTGGTAATATCTTCACCTGTAACACCATCTCCACGAGTTACACCAAGCGTAAACAAGCCTTCTGTATAAGTAAGCGCAATAGCAAGTCCATCAATTTTCAACTCACACACAAGTTCCAGTTCTCTATTATACTCTTTACAAACTCTGTCATACCAACGAATCAACTCTTCTTCATTATAAGTATTATCAAGACTGTACAACCTGTATTTATGTTTATGCGAAAAGAACTTTTCACTAACAGAGCCTACCCTCTGAGTTGGACTATCAGGAGACTTGAACATAGGATATTCAGCCTCTAGAGCTCGTAATTCTGCAAACATTTGGTCATAATCAAAATCACTCAAATAAGGGTTTTCTTCCACATAATATTTATAGTTACTCTTATTTATTTCATCTTTTAAAAATTTAATACGCTCTTCTATATGCATTGACACCTCATATAAAATATAAACAGAAAAATTTACATTATCATAAGTAATTCTCTAATAACTTTCGTTGCTACTGCAGTAGAAGCACCACTTGAATCATAATCCGGAGCAAGTTCAACAACATCAGCTCCTATAATATTAAAATCTTTCAAATACTTAAACCAACCTATCAATTCATTAAAAGTCATTCCTCCGACTTCCGGAGTACCGGTACCTGGCATTATCGAAGTATCAAGACAATCCAAATCTACTGTTATAAAGATATTTTTAGATTTCAACACGTCAAGGTCAGAATATTTATTACATAAAGTATTATATTTTCCCATAAATTCCCATTCTTCTTTCATTCCTGAACGTATACCTATCTGCTTGATATTACCTGGTTCAACAAACTTTGATATATGACGAATCACTGCACTATGGGACATTTCTTCACCCATATATTCTTCTCTTAAATCAGTATGAGCGTCAAAATGAACAACCGCAAGATTGTCATAAAATTTTGAAACAGCTTTCACTTCAGGCAATGTTACAAGATGTTCTCCCCCAACACCAAAAACTTTTTTACCATCGCTATAAATATCTTCAACATTTTGTTGTATTTGCTCCAAAGTTTTATAAGTATTACCCAATGGAAACTCTAAGTCCCCAGCATCATGAAAATTTACCTCTGAAAGCTCTTTATCAAAAATTGGAGAATATTCTTCAAGCCCCCAGCTGGCAAGTCTAATTTGCTCCGGAGCAAAACGAGAACCGGGACGATAAGAAACAGTTCCGTCAAAAGGTAAACCCAACATAACAATCTTTGCAGTTTCATAATCAGGATTCTGAGCCATCCATGTTCTATCTAAAAATGGTCCTCGTAACATTTGAATTTTCTCCTTATAAAATATATTAGTTATAATATACAGAATACTATAAAAATATCCGGAATAAAATATTAACGAAATCAAATAACTGAAAGAATATCCAAATTCAAAATATCCTCCCTTATATATTTTTTAAATGTTTAATATTCAATTCCGGTTCTAAAGTAATACCAATAACATCAATCTGATAATCTCGTATATTGTTTTGCTGAATGTATGCCATCACGCCAATTTTGATATTATTATATTTACTATTAGTAATTGCTTCAAATGGAGTACCATAAGCATTTGTTCTACGAGTTTTTACTTCTACAAATATGTACTTATTTTTCAATTTTGCGATAATATCAATTTCGCAAAAACGAGAAAAGTGCTTATTTCGTTCGATAATTTGATACCCGTTTTTTACAAGGTATTCACAAGCCAAATTCTCTCCCAGATTACCAAAATCACGTTTATTCATAACTATTGCTTAATTCCAAACCTAACAAATCGATCTAAATCAATTATTTTATCAACCTCTTCCGGATTGCAATTTTTACTCCACCTGACAGGCGAAATATCAATTCCGCCACGTCTGGTATATAGAGCACAAACCATAATTTCATCATCGTCATTAAGCAAATCATATAAACGTTTAAAAATCATTTCACAACACTCTTCATGAAAGTGATACTCTGAACGAAATGATACAAGATACTTGACCAAAGAAGCTTCTTCTATATGCTTGCTTGAATTGTAATAAATAAATACATCTCCAAAGTCTGGCTGATGAGTAACTCTACAATTTGATCTCAAGGAATCAAAATATATAAAATTCTTTGTTTCACTATCCATATCATAAACATTTAAAAGTTCTGCTGATTCCTTAAATTCTGTTATATTTAAATCTGAAACATTTATTAAAGATGACAAATCAATATAGTTATAAAAAATTTCTTCTTTCTTTACTTTATTTGTTAAAAAAGAGACCTCAACTGAAGTTTTTAATGCTTCACTCAAGTCTTTTTCAATAAAAGACTTACATAAAGCCAAACATTCATCAACCGTAGTCCCAAATTTTGTCATATTAAAAGAATTTAAATAAAGTTTTAATGATTTTGATTCTACAATAAATTCACTATCAGCTTTATAACGAAGCTTCAAAACTCTTGTAACAGGAAATCCGTTTTCACATAAAACAGAAAATTCATAAGCATGCCAAATATCCCAACCATCAAAAGGTAAATTATTGTTATCTATATTATACTGTTTCCTATTTTCAAACCTAGGAACAGCAACTAATAAAGATGGATTATATCTATTACAACCCGAACTTTTTTTCCCTAGATGTATTGAAGCAATTTTATTTGTAAGTTGAAAATCTTTCATAAACTGATGATAACACAAAAAATACAAGGAATTATACTATAATCCCTCTATCTAAATATAGACAGAGGGATTATATAAACATTAAAAATACTAAGCTATTTCTTCATAAGCTGCCGGATTATTTAACAAATCATAATTAATTTCATTTTCATTATCCGCTATTGTTGCCGCAACCACAGCGTCTGAAGTTACATTCAAAGTTGTTCTGAACATATCAGTAACTCTTTCTATAGTAAACAAAAAGGCAAAACCAGCAACTAACTGTTCAGGACTCAAGCCCATACCATTGAGTATTAATGCAATTGTAATTAAGCCACCTCCTGGAATTCCGGCGCATGTACTTGAAGCCACGATTGCCAAAAGAGCAATTTGAATAACCAGAAACGGATCTAGCGGAACTTGATAGGCTTGTGCCAAAAAGATTACAGCTACAGTTTGCAATAATGCTGTACCGTCAAAATTTAAGGTAGCCCCTAAAGGAAGTACAAAGCTTGAAATTTTATGAGAAATTCCTCGTTTTTCACAACACGCAATAGTTAGCGGTAAAGTTGCAGAAGAACTTGCAGTACCAAAAGCTACCATAGTTGCTTCTGCAATAGCAGAAAATAACATTGCTGCAGATACTTTTGAAAAACACTTCAAAAATAGCGGATACACAATAAACATTTGGATTGCAAAACCAACCATCAAGACAAGCAGATATTTCGAAATAGTAGCAAATATATCAACACCAAAACTTGCAACAGCACTGGCTGTAAGAGCAAACACACCAGGTGCCGCAAATAACATAATCCAATCGGTAATCTTCATTGTTGCCGCAAAAACAGATTCAAAAAATGAAACAATCGGTCTGTTTACATCACCAACTTTTGCAAGAGCTAGCGCAAATAATACAATAAATAATATAATAGGCACCATATTACCAGTTGCAAAAGCTTCAACAGGATTACTAGGGATAAAACTTAAAAACAAATTCAAAATATTTCCTTGTTGTTGCTGCATTGCAGTCGCTACAGAAGACTGCACATCGGATGCAATATTAGATGCTATATAATGAGCAGCCCCAGCCCCAGGCTTAACAATAAGAGCCAGAGCAGAACCGATTGTAACAGCAATAGTTGTTAAAATACCATAATAAAGAATCATTTTTGAACCAAATTTTCCAAGCTGCTTATTATCACCAACACTTGTAATTCCAATAATAATAGCAGAGACAACAAGAGGAATAACAACCATTTGAATTAGTCTTATAAATATTTGTCCAACAAAAGTCAAAATATTATCAACCAGCGCATTAGGATGTGAATATAAGAAAATACCAACAAAAATACCGGCAATAATACCAAAGAAAATATGCCAGTTTCGTTTAATACCAAGACCTAATGCGATAAGGATTTGCATGTGAAGCTTCATAATATATATCCTCTTAATTCTTCTCTTACTATAAACTATATGACTTGCTCATTATACAACTATTATCAAAAAAATTCAAACAAATAATTCTAAAATAATATATATATATTACATAAAAAATCGTATTAATATTTATGTTAAACTTATAAAAAAGGAGGTCTTTATGGATAAACTGATTATAGGGGTACTTTCTCTTGCTTTGTTAGTATGCATTTGCTACATAACTTATATTCACACAATTGGAACTGACAAAATTAAACAAAATGCAATATTAGAAAACATATTAAATAGGAAATCAGTAAGAAATTACATTAAAGGCAAAGAAATAACAGAGGAACAAATAAACAAAATTCTACGCGCAGGTATGGCTGCACCATCTGCGAGAAACCTTCAACCTTGGGAATTTATTGTCATAAAAGACAGAAAAACACTTGAATCTTTAGCACAAAAAAGTCCTTATGGAAAAATGCTTTCTGATGCTTCAGCAGCAATAATAGTAGCAGGAAACTTAAATACTGAAGGGGTAAGTGAATTTTGGATACAAGATACCTCTGCTGTTACGGAAAATATGCTGCTTGAAATTGAAGCTCTTGGACTTGGTGCAGTTTGGATAGGGGGTTACCCGAAAGAAGAGAGAACAAATATGATAAAAGAAGAATTAAAGCTTCCTAAAAATATAGTTCCCCTAAATATTATATCTATCGGCTATCCTACAGGAAAAGACCTGCCAAAAGATAAATGGAAACCGGAAAAAGTTCACTATGAAAAATATTAAAACTAAAACATTACTATTTATAATATTTCTATTACTGTACGGGTATGGAATGTTTCTCTATGGCAACTATTGCGGAGAAAATAACTTTAAAATTCTGGCAATCACAGATAATATAAACTCTGCAAATAAAATACAAAGTGAAATTACTACATTCAAAAATCCAACGATAAGACTTAAAGATGGTTCTAAATACATTATCGCAATAAAAAATGCCACAGAATCTGACATAGACAACGCAGCCGTTGAGCTTGCTAAAAAAGGAATATTAACAAATGATATCAGTATTTATATCAATTTTGACATAGCAACATTTGCCTCACAAGATACAGCTAGAGAAAAGTTAACTCAAAATCTTAATAATGAAATTGAAAAACGGCTAAAACTTATAGATGGGATACAAGGAGCTAAAGTTAATATAAATATTCCGCAAAATAATATGAATACTAACAATTACCCAACCGCAAATATTGAATTAAAAATAAATAAAGGCATAAATAAAAATAATATTTCTGATATAGTAAAATCAATCATTTCATCCAGTATCCCCGGTTTTAGCAAGGACTATGTAAAAATAGATTATATATAAACGCCATTAACAAACCAAACGATAAAATAAACAGTCATGCAAAACTCTGTTGACAACAAAATTTACTTTTAAAAATTCAATTGGTATAATACAGATTAGAACTTAAAAAGCCACAAAAGAGAGCCTATTCGGCTCTCTTTTAAAAATGGTGGGCATGAAGAGACTCGAACTCCCACGCGTTAGCACTAGTTCCTAAGACTAGCGTGTCTACCATTCCACCACATGCCCATATATTAAGTTGTCAATCTAGACTTCAAAATCATTACCGATAACTCGGCATAAAAATAATGTATAATAAGCAATATTGAATGTCAAGAAAAATTTCTGCTAAACAAAATTATTATATTCATGTTAATATTAAGAAAAAGGATTTAAGACTTGGAAGTTATTAAAATACAATACCCTAGGGCAAAAGAATACCAATATCAGGGCAGTAAAAATATATCAACAGTATACAGACCAAAAAGTCTGCAATCAGATTGCTTTATCAAAACTAAGCAACCAAAAAATCAACTGACTTTTACAGGTTATAATGCCTTACAAAAACTAATAATTAAATATCTCAAGAACAGAAGTTATGAAAATTCAATGCTAGGTTCTCACAGACCATACCTCTCAATTGATCCAGAACTTGAACCTATTTTAAACAGATTTGAAATAAAAGTTGGGAAAAATGAAACAATAGAAGCTTTTGAAATAAATCCAAAAGACTCAAATAAATATATAATTTATCTACACGGATTTTCTCAAAATATTACAAGCAACCAGCCATTATACAAAGCTATATCAAAAACAGATTACGGAATCTTGGCAATAGATTATAGAGGTTACGGCAAAAATAAAACAAAATTTCAAACTACAGAAACTGAAATGATGCATGATGTTCAAGCGGCAGCAAAATACTTAAATAATAAAGGAATAAATACTATCGGCCTTATAGGTCATAGTTTTGGCAGCTATATTGCTGCAAAAACATCAAATCTAAATAATTTTAATTTTCAAATTCTTGTATCTCCAATGTTATCTTTAGAATTTTGGCTAAAAAATGTACTAAAAAATCCAAAAAAATATAAAATTGAATCTGCACTTATAAAATATATTCCAGGTTTTAAGGAACAATATTATAAAGTTTTTGAAATTGATAAACATATTACTAAAAATACAACCCCAACTTATGTTATCCACTCAAAAACGGATGGTTATATAAACGTTCAGGGGGTCAACAAATTTGTAAAAAAAATTCCAAATGAAAAAGATTATATCTTACTTCAAAGAGGAGGACACAGAATGGATGAAAATAAAATAAAGAGCATAGTAGATGTTCTAAATCAATTGTAAACTCAAAAATTTTATGCAATACTGAATATAAAAGAATAGGGAGCACAAAGGGATTATGGAGTACAAACTAAAAGATACACTATCAAAAGACGCATTCCGATACGGATATTTGGTAAACAAAATATATCCATTTATAAAACCACACCTCGGCAGAATTATTTTAAATATGATTTTAGCAGTACCTCTCGGACTACTGGATGCAGTTGTGGCATACGCACTTAAACCATATATGGATTGCGTTATTAATGGCAAAAGTTGGACCATTGGCAGCCTGACAATTGAACAAAATCTGCTTGCTACAATTATCCCTTTTGGTATTGTACTTTTTGCAATTATCCAAGGACTTTTAAAATATACAAATAATTACTTAACCGATTGGACAGGTAATAAAATATCAAATTCTTTAAAAGTTGAACTTTTCAGGAAATTAACCTCACTTGATCCCAAATTTTATGATATAAACTCTTCCGGACTCGTCCTAACACGATTTTTAACAGACCCTGATACAGCATCAAAAAATATTATAAATACTATAAAAAGCTTTATTATGACAATATTTGGAATTGTCGGTCTTGTTGGAGTATTACTTTATAACTCCTGGAAACTTGCGATTATTGGCGTCGGGATTATGGCAATAGCGATTACACCGGTTACACTCATAAGAAAAAAAATCAAAAAAGTTTCAAATGCCACTATGGTTGTTGGCGGTGATATGACAACAAACTTTAATGAAACATTTGCCGGTAACAAAATTATGACCGCATACAACCTACAAAAACTTCAAAACGAAAAATTTGAAAAACAAATACAAGAACAATTTGATTTGACAATTTCGTTAACCAAACGAGTTGGCTGGATGTCCCCTATTATGTATTTTATTTGTTCTATTGGAATTGCTCTGGTAATGTTCTATGGAAACCACCTTATCATAAGCGGACAAATGACTGCAGGAAGTTTTGCATCTTTTGTAACTTCGCTCTTATTGCTATATAAACCTGTAAAAGATTTAGGCCGAACTCTTACCGATTTGCAAACAACTTTTGTCGCTTTAGGAAGAGTGTTTGAACTATTCGATTTGATTCCTCATATCAAAAACAAAGAAAATGCAATAAAAATAAATGGATTAGAGCACTCAATAGATTTTGAAAACGTATATTTTGAATATGAAAAAGATATACCTGTTTTAAAAAACTTGTCATTACATGTTAAAAAAGGTGAAACAATAGCACTCGTAGGTAATTCCGGAGGAGGAAAAAGCACCACGGTAAATCTGCTTCCCAGATTTTATGATGTTATAAAAGGTGCCGTAAAATTTGACGGAATTGACATTCGGAATATAGAACTTGAATCTTTACGAGATAATATATCTTTTGTCTTTCAGGATAACTTTTTATTCTCAGGTTCAATAAAAGATAACATACTTATGGGAAAAGAAAATGCCACTGAACAAGAACTGAATAATGTTATAAAAATGGCACACCTTGATGAATTTTTAAACACTCTGGATAATGGAATCAATACTATAGTCGGAGAAAGAGGAGCATCCCTATCCGGAGGCCAACGCCAAAGAGTTGCTATAGCAAGAGCTATGATAAAAAATGCTCCTATTGTTATTTTAGATGAAGCTACTTCGGCTTTGGATAATGAATCTGAAGCTATTGTTCAAAAAGCGCTGGATAATCTTATGCAAAACAAAACAGTATTTGTAATTGCACATAGACTTTCAACTATCAACAACGCAGACAGAATTGCGGTAATAAATGAAGGTGAGCTAGTAGAATTGGGCACACACAATGAATTAATGGCAATACCAAATGGAAATTATAAACATCTTTATGAAATGCAGTTTAAGCATCAAGAGGCAACCGTATAATGAACACAATTATTATTACAAAATGGATTGAACCATATAAATTATTGGAAACAATAAAACAAGATTACAAATATCAAGACTTTACTTTTGATGGAATAACAAAAAATATTGAAAAGAAAAAATTTCTTAATTCAATTAACAAATCAACAAATTCTATTGGATTATATATGAAGAACGTAAACAAATATTATTTGTTTACCAGAGATGATAAATTTGAAATTTTCGAAAAATTAAAGCAAACATTTTCTCTTACGAATTCTGACTTTGAAATTTGTGAGGATATTAACAAAACATTTGAAAAAGTAGACTTAGGTAAAGCAGAAGCCGGATTAATTATTCCGTAATATTTTTACATAATAAAGCAATTTTACCTGATAAAAATACTTTATATAATATATAGGGGAAATATCGGGGAATAGAATATTGTTTGATTATATTAATCCAATATCATATAATACAGACATCAATACTCTTGCGTTTGCTTATAATACAGGAACGACTTGTGGGATAAAACCGTATGTAGCAGGAAACTTCTTTGATGGCAGTATATTCAATCCTCAAAATCTATTCAGAGGATTTACTAATTTTAATATATATAAACTGAATACATTTAATTCATCACCTTTGAATCTGCCAAATATCTATCAACAAAATTATTACAATACACAAAGGACTACTGCTCCACTCATGCCTGTATTTATTACAGATTTTAACATATATAAACTCAACAATAACTCAACATCAATTACTCCTAAAGCAAAGACAGAACAAGTAACCGCATCAAATAAAACAAAAACTATCAAACAAACAACGACAGATAAACAAACAACTATCACTAATAACAAATCAAAAACAAGTTCAGATATAGGATATAGCCTTGTTGAAAATGCTAAACAGTATATAGGCTATAATGAATCTGACGGTTCTTCAAAAAAATTCTCAGACAGCAAAGAATGGTGCGCAGATTTTGTATCTTACATTGTAAAAGATACTTATACAAGACAGGGAAAAACTCCCCCTGAAGGATTTGATAATCACAGAGTAGAAGGCTTAAAACAATGGGGAATTGATAACAATAAATTCTTCCAAATCGCAAATAAACCAAATAAAGCTACATTAATAGCCCAAAATATAAAACCTGGAGATATTCTTATTTTAAGGGAAAACCAAGCGTCTCACACTGGTTTTGTAACAAAAGTAAATGCTGATGGTACATTTGAAACTATAGAAGGAAATCGAGCAGACAAAGTGGCAACAGCTCGTTATAGTCCAAATTATGAAGATATCAGCGGATTTGTTCAATTAACTTAGAAACATTATCCTCCAAGCATTTCAAAGTTGAATTATTATTCAATATAAAATCAGACTGGTTCATTTTAACCTCTTGCGAAGCCTGAGAAGCAAGTCTACGTTTTGCATACTCCATTGTATAATTATTTCTCTTTAAGAGTCTTTGCAATCTTAATCCATCTTCAGAGTATATAAAAATAATTTTATCAAATAAATCTTCCATTCCAGCCTCAAATAAAAGAGGAACTGAGACAAATACAAATTTTTCATCCTTATGTTTTTTAAAAAAGTCCAAAATATATTCTTTAACCAGAGGATGTATAATATTTTCCAATTTTCTTTTTAGATACTTATCACCAAAAACAAGCTTGCCTAATTTTTCTCTGGAGATATCTCCGGATTGATTTTTTATATCATATAACTTGAAAGCCTCTATTATAGTGTTTTTGTACAAAGATAACAAATTATGACAAACTACATCTGTATCTAAAACAATATAACCTCTTTCAGCCAAAAATTTTTCAACAGTTGACTTTCCGCTAGCAATATTTCCAACAAGAGCAACTCTAATCATTCTTTTTAGCAATCCTGTTTAAAAAATTCCTTAATTCTTTTATCTGTTGCGGTTTTATTGGTTTTATATCACCGCGTTTCAAACCATCCAAATTCAAAGTTGCATGCTGCACTCTTTTAAGAGAGAGAACTTCGAACCCTAAAAATTCAAACATTCTGCGTATTTGTCTATTTAAACCTTGATATAACATAACTTCCATAACCGTATGTCCGAATTTATCAATCTCAATAACATCTACTTCCGCATAGGCAATTTTATCAGGTTCCAATTCAATTCCGCTATACATTTTATCTATATCATTCTGAGAAATTTTACCATCAATAGTAACTCTGTATAATTTAGGAACCCTAACAGACGGATGAGTCAATTCATTTATCAAATCTCCATCATTAGTTAAAATAATCAATCCTGTTGATTCTCTGTCCAATCTCCCAACAGGTTTTAGATGATGTAAATTTTCAGGTATTAAGTCATAAATTGTTTTACGACCTTTTTCATCTTCTGCTGTTGTAATATATCCTGCAGGTTTATAAAATCTATAATATTCATGCTTAACAGGATGAATCATTTTCCCGTTAACAAAAACTTTATCCTTAGCCTGCACACAATAGCCGAGTTCAGTTATTTTTTTTCCGTTAACCATAACCTTACCGGTTTCAATTAACTCATCCGCTTTTCTGCGCGAACACAAACCAGAAGATGCAATATATTTATTTAAACGAGTGCCGGACATTTTAACTCCTTATTAAAAGAATTAGCAAGGATTTCCGGCATTTTTCGATATAATTTACCGTTATTAGTAACCGCAACAACAGAAACTTCAGCTTCAAGATAAACCTTACCTGTCTGTACAGATTTAATAAATTGCCTAAACTTAACAATAAAACCGTTAAAATCAGCAATTTCTGTTTCTATACTCATAACATCATTCAGCCTTGCAGACATCTTATATTTAACATTCAGACTCGTTACAGGCAACACAATATCCTGTTCTAATAAATCTGTTAAATCATGTCCCATCATTTCACACAATCCGACACGTCCCATTTCTAACCATCGGAGATAAGACCCATGCCACACAACACCATAAGCATCAGTATCAGAATAAAATACTTTTTGTTCAAATATATGTTTCATATTGAAATTATACCATTAAAAACAGATATTTACTAAATTTTTATGTATAATAAATTTATGGATAAAAAAATTTCAGAAAAAGTTATCAATAGATTAACCCTATATCACTGTATATTACAGGATTTTATTGATAAAGGTAATAAATATATTTCAAGTAAACAAATCGCAACACTTTTAAAAATTGATGATTCTCAAGTAAGAAAAGATATAAATTTACTAAATAAATCCGGCAAATCAAGAGTTGGTTATATTGTTACGGAACTAAAAAAATCCATAGAAACAACACTCGGATTTGCAAAAACCAAACGCGCATACATAATTGGTGCAGGAAATCTTGGAATGGCACTGGCAAAATATGATAATTTTACAAGCTATGGCCTTAATATTATCGGATTATTTGATAATGATAACAATAAAATAGGCAAGGAAGTGAATAACAAAAAAATTCTTGATATTAAGCAACTTCCGGAATTTACAAAAGACAATAATGTTGACATTGCAATACTCACTGTACCAGGAAAATTTGCACAAAGCACAGCTGACTATCTGATAAAATCAAAAATAAAATACATTTGGAATTTTACCCCTACAGTTCTTGATGTTCCAACAGGTATACAGGTTTGGAATGAAAACCTAATGGGTAATTTTCTCCAATTCACCTATAATATTTAAAATAAAAATAACAGCAAACTGGCAAAACCTCGCTAATCAACTACACAATAGCTAAGTTTTGATATTTCGTTTTTGATGTTTTGGTAGTATTCATATAATAAATTTGTTTCAACCCTTCAAGAGTAAGAGTTTGATTAATATCATCAAATGGTCTGTTTAAATAATTAGCAATTAAACCACAATAGCCGCCAGTAGCAACTACAGTAACCTTTTCACCTAATTCAGCTTCACATTGTGCCACCAGCCCGTCAACCATACAAGCTGTGCCCCTAATAACTCCTGATAATATAGCGTCAGTAGTATTATGACCAATTGCATTTTTAGAAATTGAAACATCAATTTTAGGAAGCTTTGAAGTTGAATTTTTTAAACACTTCATTTGAGTATTTATACCAGGCGCAATAACCCCACCCAAGAATTCCCTTTTGGAATTTATAATATCAAAAGATGTTGCAGTGCCAAAGTCTATTACAATAACAGCACCGTCATAAAGATTTGCGGCAGCAACAGCATTTGCGAGTCTGTCAGCGCCAACTTCTCTTGGGTTATCAGTTGAAACATTTATACCTAACTCAATATCCGAAGCGACAAAAACAGACTTAATGCCAAAAACATTATCTACTGCTCGTTTAAACTTAATATTTAACTCTTCAACCACCGAAGCAATAACACAACCATCAATTGAATAGTCTTTAAATAACGATTTTAAAAGAATTTCATATTCTTCCCCGGACAAATCCTTATCAGATGCAAGTCGAAATTCATTAACATATTTATTTTCCGAAAACAAACCCAGAGTAATATTTGTATTTCCTATATCAGCAGTTAATAACATAAAATAGTCCTCACATATCTGAGGACTATTTTATTACAAACATAGTTTTTTTGTAAACCCTGCTAAATATTTGTTGATGCGGTAGAGTGTGAACCTGTAGTTCCATAACCATCCCAAATGGTTCCGGCCTTAAATGAGGTGTTTACATTTTGAACTGAACCATAGCCACTAAATATCGGCGGGAATTTAACTTTTTTTACATTTTTATCACCTGTAGAAAGTCCAACAACAAAATCATTCACATTGTTATAAACTTTATTAACTGCATCTATAGGATTGCCCATTTTTACATCCTCCATGTATCATAATCTCATTTATATATATAAAATAATTTTTAATGGTGCAATTGCATAAAATCAAAAAAATTGTTACATAAATTAATATTTTAAAAATCAAGGGAAATGTTTCAATTTCCCATTATAATCTTGACAAAAATTTATGAGCGGTTAGAATTAGAATTATCGTAGAATACTAATTTATAGTAGTATATAGTAGACAGAAAAGAAGGAGATTAATCTCATGGCACGTGAAAAGTATGAACGTACGAAACCGCACGTTAACGTAGGTACAATCGGCCACGTTGACCACGGTAAAACTACATTAACCGCAGCTATTACCGGTACATTGGCAGCAGCTGGTAAAGCTGAACTTAAAAAATTCGACGAAATCGATGCTGCTCCAGAAGAAAAAGCTAGAGGTATTACAATCTCTACAGCTCACGTAGAATACGAAACAGACAAAAGACACTATGCTCACGTTGACTGCCCTGGCCACGCTGACTATGTTAAAAACATGATTACAGGTGCAGCTCAAATGGATGGTGCTATCCTTGTAGTTGCAGCAACTGACGGTGCTATGCCTCAAACTCGTGAACACATTCTGTTAGCTAGACAGGTTGGAGTTCCTAACCTTGTTGTATTCTTAAACAAATGCGATATGGTTGACGATCCAGAATTATTAGAATTAGTTGAAATGGAAGTTAGAGAACTTCTTTCATCTTACGAATTCGATGGAGATAATATTCCATTCATTCATGGTTCAGCTTTAAAAGCATTAGAAGCTGTTCAAGCTAACCCATCTATCCAACGTGGTGAAAATGAATGGACTGATAAAATTTGGGAGTTGATGGATGCATTAGATTCATACTTCCCAGACCCAGTTAGAGACTTAGACAAACCATTCTTGATGCCAATTGAAGACATCTTCTCTATCACAGGTCGTGGTACTGTTGCTACTGGTCGTGTAGAACGTGGTATTGTTAAAGTTGGTGATGAAGTTGAATTAGTTGGTATTAAACCAACCAAGAAAACTACAGTTACTGGTGTTGAAATGTTCAGAAAATCTCTTGACCAAGGTCAAGCAGGTGATAACATTGGTGCTTTACTTCGTGGTGTTGATAAAACTGAAATCGAACGTGGTCAAGTTCTTGCTAAACCAGGTTCAATTCACCCACACACTAAATTCACAGCTAACGTTTATGTATTGACAAAAGAAGAAGGTGGACGTCATACTCCATTCTTCCCAGGATATCGTCCTCAGTTCTATATCAGAACAACTGACGTAACTGGTTCAATCAAATTCGATGGTCAAATGGTAATGCCTGGTGATAACGTTGTTATGGAAGTTGAATTAATCGCTCCTGTAGCAATCGAAGAAGGTATGAGATTTGCTATCCGTGAAGGTGGTAGAACAGTTGGTGCTGGTGTTGTTGACAAAATTATTGAATAATAATTTTTGATAATATACACAAAAAAAGGACTTGATATTTTATCAAGTCCTTTTTTACTTTCCTAATAAACCATTTACCTGAGAAAATTTACCAATGAAGCCATTCAAATTTTTACGCTAAAAGTGCTTCTAATATTTTTGCATTAGTAGCTGCTCTACGCATATTTAATAAATACTTTTCAACATTAGCCCTGATTTCTTTAGCATCATTATCTAAATACTCAACTTCAGAATCTAACATTTTTACATATTCATATACTGTAATCATTTGATAATCTTTATTTGCCATTTTCCCCATCCAAATTTCTAATTAAATATTTAAATAATAAACCTTGACCTTATCCTAACAATGCATCTAAAATTTCAGCATTCGTTGCAGCTTTTTTCCCATTTCTAACTTGGTTTCTATACATATAAGTTCTTAATGCTTCACGAATCAATTCAGAACGTGTACGATTTTCTGCATCTGCTACTGAATCGATTTCATCTAAAAATTTTTCGGGCATTGATATTAATACTCTAGCCATTTTTTTCTCCTTTAATTTTTCCTAAAACTATAAATCCCCTTGGTATATATATAAAGTATTTGTGAGAATAAAAATTGCTACTTTTGTAAGCAAAAAGTATATATTTGTAATATATATTTACAAAATATCCTAAATTCAAAAAAAAAAAAGAGGATAGATATATGTTATTATCTATCCTCTTTTTAACTATAAAAGATAAAATTATGCCAATAAATCTTCAACAATTTTTGCATTTAAATCAGCTTTTTTAGATTGCAAAGATTTTTCAACCTTACCTTCAATTTCAAGTTCCATTGGAGTCATATACCTTGAATCTTCTAAAGTTTTAACATAATCATCAACTGTCATTAAAGAGTGAGATTGATATTTTACACATTGATCTCTCAATGTCTTTGCATAATCTTGTGCACTCATCATTGGTCCATTATTATAACCATTAGCTTTTAAATCTTCAACATATTCACTTACTGTAATCATTTCATCATAATTTCTCATAATCTTTTCCCTTATTCTCTTAATTTCCCTTACATATATATAAAGTAATTTTGAATAAAAAAATTGCCTATATTAATCTTTTAAAATTAATATATATTTACAATTTTTCAGTAGTATTGTCAAGAAAAAAGCAAATAATAAAGCTTTTAGAGGATATCAAATTATAAAATTAATGATTCTAAAATTTTTGCATTTGTCTCATAGCGTCGTAAATTCAACAGATATCTTCCCAGCTTCATGTTAACTTCAGAATCAGATATAGACAAACACTTGACATCCTTTACTAGTTTTAAATATTCACTAATAGAAACAATTCCATAATCCTTTTTCATAATATCAGATCCGTCATTAGTCATCCACTACAACAAACGAAATTTAACCTAAAAAGTTCATTTTATTAAATGATTAATATAACTTCATATAAATAGAAATGACTATATATTGGTATTGTTTTGGGGTAAAATTAAAATATTGACATAGCTAATAAAGGGAAAAATACATGTTAAAAACAGGTATAGTTGGACTTCCAAATGTCGGAAAATCCACATTATTTAATGCATTAACAAACGCAAGAAATGCACAAAGCGCGAATTATCCATTTTGTACAATTGAACCCAATATAGGTGTTGTAGATGTTCCTGACGAAAGACTGCCAATTCTTGCAAAATTGTGTAAGACAGAAACAATAATTCCAACAGCAATTGAATTTGTTGACATTGCCGGATTGGTTAAAGGTGCCAGTAAAGGAGAAGGTCTAGGTAATCAATTTTTACAAAATATAAGAGAGGTAGATGCAATTATTCAAGTTGTAAGATGCTTTGATGATGAAAATACAATCCATGTTGCAGGAAAAGTAGATCCAATAAGCGATATTGAAACAATAAATACAGAACTTGCACTTGCGGATATGGCATCTGTAGAAAGACGACAAGCAAGAATTGCTAAAGTTGTAAAATCCGGAGACAAAGATGCAGTATTAGAAGACAAAGTATTAAAAAAACTTACAGATTTACTGTCAGATTGCACATTTATAGATATAACAAAACACTTTGATGAAGATGAAATTCCTGTTGTAAAAATGTTAAATCTTTTATCAACCAAACCGGTTATTTACTGCGCAAATGTTTCTGAATTTGATCTTAAAAATGGCAATGACTATACTAAAAAAGTTGAAGAATACGCAAAAACTCATGGCGCTGAAATGGTAATTATCACAGCAAAAATAGAAGAAGAATTAGCTGATTTAGGACAGGAAGAAGCTGAAGAATACTTAAAGGAATTGGGGATTGAAGACAGTGGAATAAACAGAATGATTAAGTCTGTTTATAACCTGTTAAAATTACGCACTTTTATTACTGCAGGTGAAAAAGAAGTACGTGCTTGGACTATTCCTGCCGGAACTAAAGCTCCTCAAGCAGCCGGAGTCATACATACAGACTTCGAAAAAGGATTTATAAGAGCTGAAATCACACCTTATAAAGATTTTGTTGAACTCGGGTCTTATAATGCCTGCAAAGAAAAAGGAGTAACAAGACTGGAAGGAAAAGATTATATAATCCAAGACGGAGATCTTGTTCATTTCAGATTTGCAGTTTAGCATAATATTATAAAAAAAGCCCTGATAAAAATCAGGGCTTTTTTAATGCAATACTATTTAAAATCCAAAAGTATTAAAAGGGTCGTTACTTCCATAATAAGGACTGAGTGGGTCATCATTATTCAACGGATTTAGCGGATCGTATGGATCTTGACCATATACCCCCTTTTGTTTATAGTAAGGACTAGAAATATCATCTGCATTTCTAGGATCTAATGGATCATTTATATCCTGACCATATTTTCCTTTTGTTATAGATTCCTCCATAGAAGGATTTAGAATATCCTCAGCAGGTTTAGAGCCAGGAGCTGAAGCCTTTGCCTTTGATACAGAAGGTTGTATATCCTCTACCAGCTTACCTCCGGACTTTGCAATATCATCTGCTGCAGTAGCAACAACAACTGCCGGCAAAGGATTCTCTGCTTTAACAGGCACATTAGTTGAAGCCTTATTTCTTTTATTTTTTTTCTTTCCTGTTTCAACTACTTCAGTAGTTTCCTGAGTTTCCGGCTTTAATTCATTTGTATCATTTTTAGGTTTTAAGGTTTCTTCATTAGGTTTATTATTTGGTGCTACAGCAGTATTATTTGAAGATACAGGTTTTTCTACAGGTTGAGTATCTTTCTTTACAGGTGCAGGTTCTTCTGTTTTATTTTTAGGCGTTGCTGATACCTCAGAAGATGATGATGAAGTTTCCGGCTCTGCTTTTGTCGCAGGTTTAGAATTTTTATTTCTTGACCTACTTGAGGAATTAACGCTATTTGGTTTTGAAACAGTTTCTTTGACCGTTTCCGATACAGCTTCAGAAGCTTTTTCGCCAGCTTTACCTGAACCTTCAGTTACTGAAGAAGCAACATCGCTTGTAGCCTTAGATACAGATTTACCACCCTTACCACGAGTTAGGAACCAAATTCCTACAGCAACAACAGCAGTACCAATCGCAAAAAGTAAACCTTTATTTTTTACCGGACTTTTCTTTTCATTATTAACTAACTGCTCAGATTCATTTTCTGTTCCTGAAAAATTAACTGTATCTGTAATATTGTTTATATCAGAAGCATTTGATGAATATTTACGAGGATTAAGCCCCTGCACTGCAGCCTGAACTCTAATTGGTCCTATAGACTCTATACCCATACACGTATACCTATCCTTTCAATATTAGATTTTCCTACCTACATATATAACTAAAATCAAATAAAAAATTATATTGCCAACTATAAGAACCTAATATTACAAAACTTAATGAACTATAGCTAAATTTTTACCATACTCTGATTGAGGTACGTTATAAGCACCTGCAGCATAACGTCCAGACGGTACAAATTTAAATGAACCGGTAAATGACAATTGAGCATTTTCAGGTACATGATATAGAACTAAAGTTGCATCATCAACTGTAATTTTACCGTTATCAGTTCCTCGTTTTAGAAAATATTTACCGTCATGTTCATTAACATAATATAAGTCATTTGGATCTTTTGCATTAACAAATACTGTATTATTTTTCAAACCTGGAATACCTACACCATCCTTTCCGTCCAAAAAGATGTTATATTCTTTTCCGTTTTCATCAGTATGAGTTTCAAAGTTAAACTTAATAGAATCCATAGTCAATTTTTGCTGAGAATAATAACGTTCATGATCATGGTGCAATCCTGACGGATTAAATATAGAAATTGCCATTCTTCCATCTGTACTCTGTCTCAAGATTACTGGAACTTTAAATTTATTATTAGGATTATAAGCATCAGTTGCATCTTGAAGAGGCAAAGTATAAGGAGCACCATTATTTAAAGCATTGCATTTTGGATTTTTACGCAAAGCCATAACTTCATCAAACTCTTTTTTATGTTTTGCAATAAAGGATTTATACTTTTCTCCGCCAACTTCTGCCCACTCATCGTGAACCCTTTGACGACCTTGCAAATACATATTTTTAGTTTTTGTATCATAGCCTGTAGCACCCAAATCATCACCATCAAATAATGTAGGCATGCCAGGTAATGCAACAAGATATTTCATCATACCTAAGAGCTTTGATATTGCTGGGTCTACAGCTTTCTCGAACACATCATCTTCGAATTTATTACCTGCTGTTGCCGGTAAATGGAAATTATATTTTTCTTTTGCCTGTTTTAACACCATTTCAATAGAAATATCAAATGGTTTAATGCCAAATGCATCAGGATCAAAACGTCGGCCTAAAAATTTTCCTTGGCTTAAATCAGAAACAGCCTGACTTAATGCAACAAAAGCATCATGAAATTCTGCATCTGAAATATGTTTATTTTCGTCTTTTTTATAATCATTCAATACATCAATAAAAGCTTTTCTTAACGCATAACCCATTGCAACAGCCTTAGGTGAAATTGCAGAAAAATCATAACTATTAATTGTATTTGGATCTATATGCTCCATAAATTTATTTTCAACCATTTTATAAGCATTTAAACGGTTTTCATAATTTCCAGGAGTATTATAATTCAAATCACAATAAAACATTCCCAAATCTAACGCTGCACAATGCAAAGCTCTTGGTTTATCATGATTACCGATAAAGGTATATGAATACAATATAGAATCAAGTGAACCAGATTTCAAATAAGGATCATTTCCTCCAACCATTTTTTCAAATAAAAGCTTTTGTAAATAGTTGCTATCTTCCCAATATGAACCATCTTCAAAAGCACGAGTAAACAATTTTGCTACATCCGTAAAGAAGTATGAATAATTAGCAGTTGAAGTCATACCCGTTTCTCTTTGGAATTTCGTAACAATATCCGAATACTTAGGGAATTTTTTAGAATGATAACCTAACCCTTTATCATGCAAAGTTTTCTCATCAGTAACTTCTGCAACTGTATAAGCATTAGGATTTTTTGAAATTACACCCTTGTTAAATTTCTTCCAGAAATTGATTACACTTTGCCAAGTATAATCAAAATTTGTATTTCCATTTCTCAAAGCTTCAACATCTGCGATATCTTTTGTCGCATCAATTCGCCAATCTAAACCGGCTTGTGTTTTATCAATAATTAAATCCGCAAGTTTAAAACTATATACATTAGTATCCTTTATTGTTTTTAAGATACTATCTATAATTTCACTACTCATAGAAGTATCAAGATTCTTCATACCTGACCTGATACGCGAAATTAACATTTTAGCTTCATCTTCAGGAGAAGCAGGATTATTTATCCCGATACCTTGCAGAGTCAACTGTTTTAAAGTTTTATAATCATAACTTATTTCACCAGAATTCTTATCTATTGCAACAGTTATATTTGGAGCCAAAGATTTAACTACTGCATACTTTGCAATTTCAGGCGTTACTAAAGGAATAACATATTTTCCAAACTCAGTAACTTGATTTCCATCAAACAATTTATTTGAAGCAGGCAGCGAAGCATTAACAACATCTAATACTTTTACTGCAAAATCTGACATTTCCTTAGTATACAAACTGTCCATTAGTTCATAAGTTTCCTTGTACTCTCTAAGTAAATGTTTATTTCCTGCCTTATATATATCATAACGAGATACACCGATTTCTGACGGTACTGTAGCTCTTTTTGATACCAATGGAGAAGCCAAAACTGAAACAATATTATCACCAAATTCAAAAGAATCCAGCGGAGTATTCATCAAACCTTCTAAAATTTGAGATTTTTTATCTTCATTAGACAAGATACGTTTGTTTTTGTAAAAACCTAACAGAACATTTTCTACTTCATTTTTCGTTAACTCTGCAGATAATGAAGTAGGGAAAATTTTTCCATTTGCTTTGGCCAGAATCTGTGAATACACTTGTGCCGGATTGTTTGCATCTATTCTTTTTAAATTTTGAGCAATTGACACTCTTAAAATATCATCAGTTTTTTGAGTCCAATATTTACCGGATTCAACAGCATAATCCTGAACTTGAGAATTAGCCCTAATAATCTTGAGCATTTCTTGTTTACGCTCCGCAGGAGTTTCAATATTTTTTAAATTTTTAGTATCTGTATTAGAAAATACATAATTCAATTTTGCAATATCAGGATTTGCATCCCAAGTTTCAAATCCACTTTCAAATTTTCCTTCAACTTCAAATGTCTTAAATTTAGACAAAATTCTAGCAGCCTTAGGACCGTCAAGACGAACAATCTCATCCTTAAAATTCGAAGTATTATATTCATTTAATCTTTTAATATTATCATTATATGTTTTTGGATCAATTTCAAATGCATAAGGAAAAACAGAATCATTATGAGTATGCAAATCATAAACATTTGGCGTACTCATTTTTGAATATGTCCCAATCAATGATGTTGTATCATTCTTTTCAGCCTCAGTTACAAGACGGCTGTCAAAGAATTGAATATAAGTAGGTTTCTTAGGATCATACGTAGGATCATTAGCGGATTTCCTTTTAACAGAAACAATACCGATACCATTTTGTTTATACACATAAGGAGAATTAACTACTTTATGAGAAATATATTTTTTATTCTTGACAAATACCCCCATAGAAAGAGGATTATCTTTTGCTCCTGATGCTCTAAACCAATTAATATATGGTGAATCAGTACCCCATTTTAAAATATGTTTAAAGTGAACACCTTCAAGACCTTCATTTACAAAAGCTCCGTCAGAAACAAAATTCAGACCATGAGCAAACATTTTTCGCTGTAAAGATGCGTAATTATTTATATTACCAAGCGTACTAGCCATTTGGAAACAATTTTTGTTCCAATAAGCATGTGCTGTAAAATCATCATCCGTAAAAATAGGCAGGGAAATAATTCTGCCATATCCATCATACTCCCCTTTATCAACAGCAAGTTCCAAACCAGCAAGAGTACCGCCAAATTTATTTGTAATGGTTTTTATTCCGTTCCTACCGCGTTGAGCAAGTTTTTCGTCTCTAACAATAACATTTTGATCATTATAAACAGTACCAACTTTTTGGGAATCTATAATGACCAATTTCATTGAACCGCCCTTAGATAAATCAGATTTTGTAGGGATAACAAGATTGAAAATAGCTCGTTCTTTTTCCTCTTGCTCAAAATTACGATTACATTCATTAATCGAATCACCGGCATCAATTCTTGCTCTTTTATGTCCTGAATTTTTATCAACTAAAATAAAATGATATGCAAACGGAGCGTTATCTTCAATCCCAAAAGTTCTTGCCACATCAATACTGTTAACACCGGGTTTTAATTTATACCATGAAGATTTAGTAAAACGATTAATTGCCTTACCATCGGTAAAATAATTATTATACCTATCTTTATCAAGTTTATAAATTTCTAAATAACAATCATCCTTATTTTCATCATAAGGATATGCAAACTGATATTCTTTAAATCCATCTTCTGATTTAACTGCCTTAAAGCCTTCAAAAGCTATATTCTTTTGTTTCTGAACATTATTCGTTTTACTATCAAAATTTACTTTCACACAACACTCCTTAGTGTTAATTATAACAACCCTGAAAAATATTTTTTGATACATGGAGTATCATTATTAAGAAAATTTTACAATGGCAGAAAATTGTTCGAAATCCAAGATTTTTTGAATATAATTAGGAGTGTAGAAAGTACAATTATTTCTTATAATTGTTTAATCAAGGAGAAAATAATGTTAATGACTGGAATTAAGTACGATATTAAAGATATAAACTTGGCTGAACAAGGTAAAAAACAAATTGACTGGGCTTTTAAAGATATGCCTGTCCTAAAAAAGATAAGAGAACGATTTATTCAAGAACAGCCATTTAAAGGCCTTAAACTTTCAGCATGCGTACATGTTACAAAAGAAACAGCAGCATTATGCACAGTAATGCAAGCAGGAGGTGCAGACGCAGTATTAGTAGCATCTAATCCACTATCAACTCAAGATGATGTTGCTGCAGCATTAGTAAAATATTATAATATTCCAGTTTTTGCTGTTGCTGGAGAAAGTGTAGAAACATATAAGTCTCACATTAAAGAAGCTATCAACCATAATCCGGATATTATAATTGATGACGGATGTGATATGGTTTCAACTATACATGCTCAAAGACCTGATCTTATAGACAAAATTATCGGCTCTACAGAAGAAACAACAACCGGAATTATTAGACTTCAAGCTATGGAAGCACAAGGGACATTAGGATTTCCTGCTGTAGGCGTTAATACAAGTTTAACAAAACACCTATATGATAACCGCTATGGTACAGGTCAAAGTTCTTTCGACGGAGTCCTGAGAGCTGCAAACATTCTTGTTGCAGGGAAAACCGTCGTAGTGTCAGGCTATGGCTGGTGCGGAAAAGGTGTTGCTTTGAGAGCTAAAGCTCTTGGGGCAAATGTCATTGTTTGTGAAGTTGACCCATTAAAAGCTCTTGAAGCAGCTATGGAAGGGTACAGAGTAATGCCAATTGCTAAAGCTGCATTAGAAGGCGACATCTTCTTAACTGTAACAGGAGATAAACATGTAGTTGATGTTAAACATTTATTATCAATGAAAGATGGGGCATTTGTGGGTAACGTTGGACACTTTGACTGGGAAGTTAATGTTGGAGACTTAAAAGCTTACACTACCGAAATAAAACAAATTCGTCCAAATCTTGAAGAATATGTTTTAAACAATGGAAAATCAATATATGTTTTAGCAGAAGGCAGATTAGTTAACCTTGTTGCCGCAGAAGGACATCCTGCTAGCGTTATGGATATGAGTTTTGCAAACCAAGCTCTTGGCATTGAATTTCTTGTTAAAAATAAAGGTAAATTAGAAAATAAATTATACACACTTCCTCATGAAGTTGATATAAAAATTGCTGAATTAAAATTACAATCTATGGGAATAGAAATCGATACTCTAACTAAGGAACAAGAAGAATATCTAAATAGTTGGAATATTGGTTAAGCAAAAAAATAATCAACCAACCCCGAAAAAATAGGCTTTGAAAAAATTCAAAGCCTATTTTATATTTTTTATTTTAAATAAATAAATTAGTTATTTTCCTGTTGTTTCGCAACTTTTTTATTATGCGCAATTGAAGAAATAAAGGCAGCAACAATAAAGAATAATCCGATAAGCCCAGTAACAACTTCCGGAACTTCTTTAACTGTTGTAATTAACATTATAACTGCAAGAGCTCCTATTGCCCAATGGGCACCATGCTCAAGGTATAAAAACTTAGCTAATGTTTTCTTTTCCACCAGCATAATTGTTAGTGATCTCACAAACATTGCACCGATAGCAAGTCCAATAGTTATAATAATAACATCATTACTTAAAGCAAATGCACCTAATACACCATCTAAAGAAAAAGATGCATCTATTAATTCCAAATATATAAAACTAATCAAACCTGCACATTTAACAGATTCAGTAGCACATTTTGCCATTCGCATTTCTTCATGCTTTTCTAGGAAGTGAGAAAGACCGTCAATTACAAGATATGTAATTATACCTGAGATACCTGATATCATAACAGGAATTTTTTCATCTGCAGGCATGTAATTTTGCATAAACAAAAGAATTAAAAGACAAATAACTATTTCTATACCTCTTATATGATCCAAATGAGACAATGGACGTTCTATAAAATTAAGCCAGTGTACATCTTTTTCATGATTAAAGAAATAGTTAAGAAACAGCATAATTAAAAACATTCCGCCAAAAGTTACAATTGGCGCATGCGTTGCATGTAAATATTGAGCATACTTTTGAGAATCATTAAGCGCAATATTTGTAACTGTAAGCATATCTAACTTTGCAAATATTGAAACGACCAATATTGGGAATAAGAATCTCATACCAAATACGGCAATTGCAATACCCCAAGTTAAAAAACGATGCCGCCAAACTTCGGACATGTGTTCAAGCTTCATCGCATTAACAACAGCATTATCAAAAGACAAACTAGTCTCTAAAATAGCTAAAATTGAAGCTATAAAAACACATACTAATCCCGTACCGCTATGGACATGCTCACCCCAAAAATAAGCAGTAATTAATCCAAAAATTGTAATTATGTACGAACCAATAAAATATTTATGCATAACCCATTTCCTTACATACTAATTTCACAAAATTATAGTATATAAAATTTAGCTCAATTGAATCCTATAAACACACGAAAAAGGCTTCTGTTTTACTAGAAGCCTTTTCTTAAATATCATAATTAATTCATATCACTAACACTTGGAACATAATACTGGAACGTATCCGGTCCGTTATCAGGGAATACTAAGTAAAAAGGTTGATTTTGTCTTATTAACCCTGAGCGACCTTTATAAACAGCTTGAAATTCCTTATCTATAGGCAGACTCTCTTCCTGAAAATTAACATAACTTACAGGAACAAAAACAAAACCTCCACCTTCCTGAGGAATAACCTTTCCTGTTACCTGAAAGCCTTGAAACAGCATTAAATCATAATCTAATCTGGTATTAGCATTCATTTGAACATGTAAAACCTGAGGAGGGTTAGAAGTTTGAAAATCCTCTAAAGCTGAAACTTGAACTGTTTTAGCTTCCGCTGATTGAATCAAACATAAAGAGATAATCAATCCAATAAATGTTGATAATAACTTTTTCATTTTATATTACTCCTTTTCTATTGTATAAGTATAATTTTGACCCTTTTCTACAGAATTTTGAAGCTTTTCGGGATTAGGAAATTTCAAATAAAATGATTGTGAAAATTTTATATCCAAATCCTCACCTTTTTCTACATAGGAAAATGGTGAAGCCTCATATACAGAGACAGCTGACGACTTAATTCTATTTTCTTCTTCATTTTGAACTGCTCCTTTTACTGCAGCAACCCCCATTGATAAACCTTTAACAAAAAAATTTCCAACACCAAGTGCAGCATTTTTTGCAAATTGTCCTTTATCAAGAGGAACGGTATAAGACGCAATTACATCAATATCTAAATTGTGTATTTCACCATCAACTGTTGTATATGTCTCAGGTTTAAAGGAAAAACTTGCATCACGTTTTAACCGTTTAGGACTGACAACATCAACTAAAGTTCCTGATAGATATACCCCGGCATCCAACGTTAATGAAGGTAATAACACCAAAGGTTCTACAAGTTTAACAGTGATTGATGAGGGAGGATTATATGTCGAAAAATTACTTAACGACTCTACCTCAACAGTTTGCGAATATGCTTGACTAAACATACCCGATATTATTAGAAAAAAACATAAATATAAAAATTTTTGCCACATACAACCACCTGTTTTTAAAAATATAATAGCAAATTTTTTTTAAAATAGCAATTAGATAGTAATATCAAGACTTTTGTAAATACTTGGCCAAATATTTTCCTGTATAAGATTCTTTACAATTCATAATTTCATTAGGCGTACCATGGGCAACCACACTGCCTCCTCCAATTCCACCTTCAGGTCCTAAATCAATTATATAATCCGCAATTTTTATCAAATCAAGATTATGCTCAATCATAAGAATTGTATTTCCTTGATCAGCAAGTGCCTGAAGAATTTTAACTAACTTATCCAAATCAGACCAGTGTAAACCTACTGAAGGTTCATCTAATAGATACAATGTTTTACCTGTAGAACGTTTATTAAGTTCTGCAGCAAGCTTAATTCGCTGAGCTTCACCTCCTGATAAAGTTGTTGCACTCTGACCAAGCTTCATATAATCCAACCCAACATCATTTAACGTCTGAAGTTTATGTTTAATCGCAGGAATACTGTCAAAAAACTCTAAAGCTTCCTTTACACTCATATCCAAAACATCTGCAATAGTTTTACCTTTATATTTAACTTCCAAAGTTTCTCTGTTATATCTCTTACCTTTACAAATATCGCATTTTACATAAACGTCAGAAAGGAAATTCATCTCAATCTTAACAAGGCCATCACCCTTACACGCTTCGCATCTGCCGCCCTTCACATTAAAACTAAATCTTCCAGGCTTATAACCACGTACTTTTGCCTCATTAGTTTTTGCATATAACTCTCTAATATGAGTAAACAAATCTGTATATGTTGCCGGATTTGAACGTGGAGTTCTACCAATTGGAGATTGGTCTATATCAATAATCTTATCAATATGCTCAAAACCTGTAATTTCATCAACACCCTGAGGTTTTGGTTTATTTTTTCTCAACTTATGAACTGCATACTCATAGATTAAATCTTGCATCAACGTTGATTTTCCACTGCCTGAAACTCCTGTCAAAATTACAATTTTTCCAAGCGGAATATCTAAATCAATATTTTTTAAATTATTCAAATGTGCATTCTTTATATGTAGAAAATGTCCATTACCATCCCTAATTTTATCAGGAACGGGAATAAACTTTTCTCCGCTGAGGTATTTTCCAGTAATAGAAGCCTTAGCAGAAATTACATCATCAACACTTCCCTGAGCAATAATATTACCACCTGCTACACCTGCTCTGGGCCCAATATCAACTATATAATCCGCACTTCTTATAGTATCTTCATCATGTTCTACAACAATAAGCGTATTTCCAAGATTTCTAAGCTTAAATAGAGTTTTTATTAACATATCATTATCTCGCTGATGTAACCCTATTGATGGTTCATCCAATACATACAAAACTCCGCTTAAACCGCTGCCAATTTGAGAAGCGAGACGTATTCTTTGAGACTCTCCACCTGAAAGAGTACCTGCCATACGTGCCAAATCAAGATAATGCAACCCAACATCAATTAAAAACTTTAACCTTGCACGAATTTCATCAAGAATTTGTTTCGCTATCTTAAGTTGATATTCATTCAAATCCAAATATAAATCCGTAATAAATTGAAATTCATCATCAACTGACATTTGCGTAAATTCAAAAATATTCTTGTCCCTTATTTTTACTGCAAGCGGAAAAGGTTTTAACCTTGCACCATTGCACTCCGGACAAGGCTTGGCAACCATAAACTTTTCTATTTCTTCACGCCAATAATCACCGGATGCGTCATTGTATCTTTTTTCTAAAAATGGTATTACCCCTATAAAAGGTTGAATAGTTGTCTGATAACGACTTGTGCCAAATTGTTTTACTCGAATTTTTATAGCCTCATCCGAGCCATATAAAATTATATCCTGATGTTCCTTGGATAAATTCTCAAAAGGAACATCCATATCTATATTGTAAGCAGAACACACTGACAAAAGTAAATCGTGATAATAAGTTGTAGCACTTCTTGTTGCCCAAGCATAGATTGCTCCTTGATTTAAAGAAAGAGTCTTATCCGGAACAACTAAATCAGGATCCACAATAAAATCAGCCCCTAAACCGGAACATCTTTCGCAAGCGCCATAAGGTGCATTGAATGAAAATATTCTCGGAGTCAATTCTTCAAAGCTAAGATTACAATCAGGACATGCCAGCTTCTCACTAAAAACAATCTCTTTATCTCCAACGACATCAACTATAATAATACCATCAGCCTTTTTCATAGCTATTTGAACACTATCAGCTATTCTGGATATTGCAGCTTCTTTTACTACAATTCTATCAACAACAACACTTATATCATGTTTTTTTGTTTTTACTATTTCTATATCATCTTCATCAAGATTATAAATTTTTCCATCAACATTAACACGCACAAACCCTTCCTGACGTAATTCTTCAAAAAGAGAAGAATACTCTCCTTTTTTTCCGCGCACAACAGGAGCTAAAATCTGAATTTTGGTCCCCTCACCTAATTGAATAATCTTATTAACAATTTCATCTAAAGTTTGAGGCTTAATTTTTTTCCCGCATACAGGACAATACGGAGTCCCGACTCTTGCATATAAAAGTCTTAAATAGTCATAAATTTCAGTAATAGTCCCTACTGTAGAACGAGGATTATTACTTTTGGATTTTTGATCAATAGAAATAGCAGGAGACAAACCATCAATATACTCGACATCCGGTTTATCCATTTGTCCCAAAAATTGTCTTGCGTATGTTGACAAACTTTCAATGTAACGTCTTTGTCCCTCAGCAAAAATTGTATCAAACGCTAATGAACTTTTGCCCGAACCGGATACTCCGGTAAAAACTATAAGTTCATTTTTGGGGATTTCTAACGATACATTCTTTAAATTATGTTCTTTTGCACCTACAATTTTTATTTTATCTGACATACATACATTATAGAATAAAAAAATTAAGAAGTTTAGAAATTTGCATAATAAATCCTAAAACTCGCAAACAACAAAGCTTTACAACACTAAAGAAAAATGTTATAATATATATAAGCCAATTGCCCGTTATAATATTGTCCTTGAAGAAAGGAATATTTAGTAATGGGAAAATCTTCTAAAAAGTATCCTGAGTATTCAACAGGCACAATTACAATAAATGGTAAAGACGTTGCAACTACCAAAAGAGACAAGGATAATAACGTAGTAAGCACAAGTTATAACATGTCAGATGCTGAAAAACGAATTTACAACTCTATCCAAAGTGGTCTTAATTCGTCTCTCAATAATTTATTTACAATATCAGACGAGCAGCGTAAGGAATGGAATTCACAACTTGATGCCTTAAAAAATCAGGGAATTGAAGAAATAAACAGTATTTACACCCCAATGGAAACGAACCTGAAAAATGATATTGCATCCAGATTTGGCAATTTCGATAATTCGGTTTTTCTTGATAATCTCAACGAAATTACCAACAAAAGAGCTAAAGCAGTAGCAAATCTCAGTGATAGCATATTGTCAACACAAAATGAACTGTATGCGGAAGAACTACAAAATAGAATCAATACTATTACCCTTTTAAGTAACCTCAACTCCGTTATGAACAATAACATACTCAACTTCGCAAATGCAGCAAATTCAAATTCTGATTCAGGAAATAATTACAACAACTCTGCATACAATGCAACCAAAAATAATTCTAATTCTCTATGGGGAAATATGCTACAGGCTGGCAGCACAATGTTATCCTTTATAAATTAAACAAAAAATACACACTGGAGGGTCTATACAACCCTCCTTTACATAAAAAAGAACAACTATTGTAAAGTTATGTAACAAAAAATTAATCAAAACGCAATTATCTATTTTGTATATACTTTATATATACAAGAGATATTAACAAGAGGATGAGTATATGGGTATTTACGGATACGGAAAAGCATTCAACCTGAGATATGCACATAACACTTATAAACCAACAATACGATATGGTAGAGCTCCACAACGACCTATAATGAGCAGCACCGTTGTATCTAATACCAATATAAACATCAAAAGTGGTGGAAACTTCTGGACTGGATTATTCAGCGGTTTATTGGGCGGTGGCTTATTTAGTGGTGGCCTATTCGGTGGCGGAATGAATATGGGCTTTGGCATGGGAAACTTTGGAATGGGTGGATTTAGCCCATTCGGGTTCTTGAACACACAAATGAATGCAGGAATTCAACCAAAGACAGGTGATAGATTAGCAGATTTACAAAAAATGTATCCTGATTGGAATATTACATCAGACGGCAACGGAAAATATGATGCAGTAAATAAAGATCAAACAATACATCACAGTGGCAACTTTGATGAAATGTGCCAAAAACTATTAAAAGAAAAACAAGGAGCAGGCACAACACCTGGAAGTTCAGCACCTGCTGGCTCAACACCAGAAGAATCAACCCCTGAAAGTTCGACACCACAAGGCACAACACCAGAGAAGTCAAAACCTGAAGGTGCTGGTTCATCAGGAGGCGCAGGAGGTGCATCTCATGCACATGAACCTCAAGGTGCAGGACACGCAGGCAGTCGAGTACATTTACCAAATGGTTGGTATAGAGCTGATACACAAAGTAATGAAGGTAAGAACCTTCAATTGAATAAATGCACTTCTGCAAATGCAGTACTTGAAAAACTATTAAGCGCAAAAATGGATTACCTAAGTAATACCGACAGAGCTGCACTATGCAAGGAATTAATAAAATATAACCCTAGCGTATTTAATGCAGATGGTACAGTTAAACAAAATGCAAACTTCGATAACCTCGATGTCCAAAGTATAGATTATATTAAAAATAAATATGTTCAAAACGGTTCTATAAAGAGAAATGGTGCAAGAACATCATACACAGCAAAATCTACAGGTGAACAAACGGAAACTAAAGTATCAAATACACAAGCCGCAGCAAAAGCCAATAAAACAAAAGCTTATACAGCAACAATAAAATTTAATATCCACACAATGGGTCTCAATCAAGGTTCAGGTGAAGCAAGATTCACAGACTCTACAGGACAAACGCACACATTTACAGCATCAACAGGAGCCAGCTGGAATGCAACAAATGCAAGAAAAGATATTGCAGCCCAGATAAGAGAAAAAATTAAAGCCGCAGGCTTCACTAATGTAACTTTAAAAAACCCTAGCAATTATGAATTTTAATACAAAAAAAGGAGCAATAAAGCTCCTTTTTTCTATTAATATAAATTATAACAAAATTTTTTAAACTATCTAAATGATTATTTAAAGAACCTTAATGCCAGTTCCGATTAACTAGTATGAAAGGAAGAAATTTATGGCAAAAATTATTGAAAGTGATAGAAGGATTATAAGACTCTCTGTAGATGATGTACTAAATATTGTAAGAGAGTATCAGCGTTTAACTCGAGAAAGCTGCTGTTACGAACACACCCGTGAGATACTCTCCCACAAACCAATGTATATTCCGGAAGACTAAAACTAAAAATGCCTAAGAAATTTTTGGATAACAATGTAAAGTTCCCATTTATTTATTAAAATTTATCTTTGCAACTTTCCTCTTTACCGGCAACTATGTTCATAGTATTATCTAAATAAAAGGATTTATACTATGCAGTTTATTGATAAGGCTAAAATTAAAATATCCTCCGGAAAAGGAGGAAATGGAGTTGTTGCTTGGAGGCGAGAAAAATTCGTTGATAAAGGTGGCCCTGCAGGCGGCGATGGAGGTCGTGGAGGCAGCGTATATTTAATTGCCGATGAAGGTCTATCTACACTTTTAGATTTTACTTACAGATCAGTTTTTAAAGCTGATAATGGAGAAAACGGCTTTAAAAAAAGTATGCACGGAAAAAGCGCAAAAGATTTGTATATAAAAGTTCCAACAGGCACAATAGTTAAAGACCTAAAAACAGGAAATATTATCGCTGATTTAACTCATCATAACGAAACTGTTCTGGTTGCTAAAGGCGGCAGAGGCGGCAGAGGGAATATTCATTTTTGCACCCCTCAAAATAGAGCTCCTCAGTACTGTGAACCGGGTGAACCAGGAATAGAAAGAGAACTCCAGCTGGAATTAAAACTACTTGCGGATGTAGGACTTTTAGGATTTCCAAATGCAGGAAAATCAACCTTCATAAGTAGAGTATCAGCCGCAAAACCAAAGATTGCAGATTATCCTTTTACTACCCTCGTTCCAAATCTTGGAGTTGTAAAAAAACATTCCGGAGACGGATATGTGATTGCGGATATTCCGGGACTTATTGAAGGTGCATCAGAAGGCATAGGATTGGGACACGATTTTTTAAGACATGTTGAACGCTGCAGATTTTTGCTACACATTGTTGATGGTACAGAAGAAAATCCAATAAAAAATTACCAAATTATAAATGACGAACTTGCAAAATATTCCAAAAAACTCGCAGCTCTTTATCAAATAGTTGCAATTAATAAAATTGATGCGATTGAACCTGAAAGATTAGAAGAATTAAAACAAGAATTTAAAAACCTTGGAATTGATGTATTTTGTATTTCCGCTGTAACAGGCGAAAACCTCGAACCTCTAAAAAATGAATTAGAACATAAAGTTGAGACTATCGAAAAACCTGTTTCAGATATTGTTGTAGAAGAAGATTTAGAAGCTACAAACAATGACGATGGATACTGGGAAGTTAATAAATTAAATAAAAACACTTACATTGTAACAGGTGGAAGAATTATAAGGATTTCACAAGTTACAGATCCAAGAAGTACAGAACAAATAATCAGATTCCAAAACATTATGATAAGTATGGGTATTATGGAAGAATTAAAACATCTTGGAATTCAAAACGGAGATACTATTATTGTCGGCAAACTTGAGCTTGAATACTGGGATGATGAAGTTTATAAATAATTACACATTATTGCATATTCAAAAAATCAATGTTAAAATCATATTGTCGACAGTTTATAAAAAGAGGGAATAAATTATGGCAAGACTTATAAGACCAACTTGGGCAATCAGATGTGTTCAATCCGGATGTAAATGTCTTTTTGAAGTGGCAAAACTGGAAGAAGGTAAACAACAGGAAGTTGTTTGTCCTAATTGTGGAGAACATTACGTTTATCCAATTTATGACAACGATGAAGATGAACAAAAATAACAATGTACTTTAACAATACTGATAAAAGATACAACCAATTTAGTGCTTACTTGAAAAACAAATTTGGAGCAAAAGTATATAAAATTACGCTTGATGCTGGTTTTTCATGTCCGAATAGAGACGGAACAATATCCACAGGGGGTTGTATTTTTTGTGATGAAGGCGGAAGTTTTTCCCAAGCTCATTCAAATTTGTTATCAATAGAAGAGCAAGTGAATATAGGCGCCAAAACACTTCATGACAGATTTAAAGCTGAAAAATTTATGTCATATTTTCAAGCATACTCTAACACTTATAAACCTGTTAATGAACTTGAAAAAATATATAAATCTGCTCTTACACATCCTAATATAGTTGGATTATCAATTGGAACCAGACCCGACTGCATTGATAAAGATAAGTTAAACTTAATATCAGACATAGGTAAAGACTACTATACATGGATAGAATATGGACTTCAATCTGTTCATGATAAAACTCTTTTAAAAATTAACAGAGGCCATGATTTTGAATGCTTTTTAAAAGCCTATGAGCAAACTAAAAACAAAGGCATAAATGTGTGTGTCCACGTAATTTTCGGATTATGGGAAACAAAAGAAGAGATTTTACAAACTGCACAAAAACTTGCAGAATTAAAAGTTGATGGAATAAAAATCCACATGCTTTGTGCTCTACAAAATACAAAACTTGCTAAACTCTACGAAAATAATGAAATAGATTTTATGACTGAAGAAGAATATGTAAAATTAGTTTGCGACTTTTTAGAAATCTTACCGCCGGAAACAACAATACATAGACTTGCCGGTAATGGTCTGAAGAAAAATTTAATCGCCCCAAGGTGGCTTGGAGCTAAATTAGATTGTCTAAATAAAATTGATAGAGAATTCACCAAAAGAAATTCTTTTCAAAGTGCGAAATGCACTTTACAAAGTTGTATTAATGTGAAATAATATATCTGTACGAATGTAACATTTTGTTAATGGTACTCAAGTGTGTTAGCAAAAAAAATTTTTCAGCTGTATTATACGAATGAAAATTTTATTTTTGCAGATAGTGGAGAAGTAATATGTTGACAATTCAACCGACAGGCATCACTAATAACAACTTTTCTAAACATCCAGTGTTTAAAGGTGAAGATAACATTCTTGATGAACAAACCTATAACAAGAAAAAATTTTATTACGCAAATCAAAAAAATGAATGTGATAAAATTTTAAACGATCAGTACGTTCCTGATGGAATGAAAAAAGGTGTAAAAATCTGTAAAGTAGCTTCAGAAGGGATTTTAGAAGGTTGGGCTGTTACATGGGCTGCAACAAAAGGGGCAAAATTTGCTAAATCATCTGTTTTAAAAGCTATCAACAGCAAATTTGCAAAATCTACTGCAAAAGCCATGAAGCCTTTAAAAACAGGGATTCAACATAGTGCTAGAAATATTGGTAAATCTTTTACAAAAGGGATAGAAAATTTCAAAAAATCAAACTTCGTAACAAAAGTTGCTGATAAAATTGATAAAGCTGAAAAAAGTCTTAACAAATCTGCACCAGGCAGACTCGTTGTAAAATTTATTTCAGGTATTGGAAAATGCTTTAAAGCTTTAGGAAACGTAATTTCAACAGTTACTCATAAATTGGTTCAACCATTCAAAAAATTAACTTATGATAAAGCGGCAAAAGCAACAGCTGCAACTCTTGGAGTAGGTTCAGGTGCAGCCGGAGCATATAATGCAGCAAGAGAAGAAATAATAAAGGATAAAGCTGTAAAAAGTAACAATAATACCTCAAAAAATAAAGCCGATGACTATGCGGATGAAATTGATAATATTCAGGAACAATTAGTTGAGGATGCGGAATAATGACAACTGTTAATATCGTAAATAATATAAAATCTCAACAAATTACACCTGAAATGCAGCAAAAAAGGAAAGAACAAACCGAAAAAACTGCAACTATTGTAGGTAGTACTGGATTTGCAGCAACGGCAACAAAATATGCAAGCAAAAGAGGATTAGCCGGCAGTGAATCAACGCTACAACAAATGATGAATGCAACGACAAAAGCCGCAAAACTTACAGGAAAAGGTGCAAAGGAAGCAACAGGATTCATTGCAAAATTTAAATCAAATGTAAAAATGTATACAAATGATATTTTAAAATATGCAGATAGCCTAAAAAACAATAAATATATTGGCCCAATAGCCAAAAGTCCTTTGATAAAAAAATGTGCCAGTGGTTTTGGTGTAGTAATGGCATTCTTTGTCCTTGTTACAGGCGTCAGTAAAGCTGCGGAAAATAGTGCACTGGCTATAGATGATATGAAAGATAAATATCATAGTATGCATCTTGCTTAAAAAATAATTTATAAATATTTGAGAAAAATAAAGAATCGTGCTAAACTTCACTTATGCACGATTTTTTATTAAAAGAATTACATAATACCAATATCGAAAAAGAACTTGCAGATATAGGTTTTGACAAAACTTACACAAATAAAGCAAAAAATAAATTTGAATATAAAACTTTTAAAATATTCAATCTTACAGTCGCTCAAGCAAATATTCTAAAACAAACGGCCTTATCTGTCGGAGCAGATTGCGGAACACACAGAGAAGTTATTACTGGAAAAATAGAAAAATCTTCTTGCATTCTTGGAGGAAGCCTGTCGCAACTAACAAACATCGTAAATAAATTACAATTTCAACCATTTAGATTAAAGAATTTAGGGGAACAACTCTCCGAACAACTAAACGTAAAAAATAACATAAAAACTCAGATTATGGGAATATTAAACATTACCCAAAACTCATTTTCTGATGGAGGTATGTACTACCGATTTGAAGATAGTATAAAACACTTAAATCAACTTATAGAAGATGGTGCTGACATAATTGATATTGGAGCTGAATCAACTAAACCATACTCAATGGATATAAGTGCAGAAGAACAACTGGAAAAAATTGAACCGGTTTTAAAATATATTAAAGAGAACAATATAACAATTCCAATAAGCATAGACACAAGAAGTGCCAAAGTTGCAAAAAGATGTATTGATTTTGGTGTTAATATAATAAATGATGTATCAGGCTTTGATTATGACGAAAAAATGGTTGAAATAATTGCGCAAACCCCATCCGTCAAAATTATAATACAGCATTCTAAAGGAACACCTGAAAATATGCAAAATGCACCTCAGTACGAAAATCTTATGGACGAAATTTATATCAATTTAAAAAATAAAGTTGATTATGCAATTTCAAACGGAATAAACAAATCAAATATAATAATTGACCCTGGTATAGGTTTTGGAAAAACAAAACAACACAATTTAGAAATAATAAAACGCTGGAAAGAATTAAAAACTATTGGCTGCCCTATACTAATAGGATTATCAAGAAAAAGCCTTTTAGAGTTAAATAGCGCTGACAATAAAGAAAAAGATATCTATACTCTTGCTCTTGATAGTATTCTCATAAATGAAGACATTGATTATATTAGAGTCCATAATGTAAAACTACACAAAAAACTCCAAGACATTCTATATTAAATAGATTTAGACAATATAACTAACTCAACCGTATAGTTTATTTATATTGAAAAATTACTAATAATATTTCTATGAATTTAACCATAGGAAAAATAGTATTAATAATACTCGGATTAATATTTTTGGGTACAATATCTGCAACTTATTTTAACCATACCTATATAAAAGCTGAATTTAAAAAAATGGATCCTATGCCTTCCCGAATGGGTGTATATTACAAAGGCTACAAACTTGGTTCAACAAGTAAAGTAAAAATCTCGAAAGATTTTAAAACAACATATTTATATATAACGTTGAACCAAGGAGGGTTGCAACTACCTAAAAACATAAGTGTAGAAATAAAAAACTATGATGAAGATACAAAGTACGTTGACATAATTTATCCAAGACGCCCAATGCTAAAATATATCAAAAGTGGAGATATAATAAAAGGTAAATCAACTATAGCTCTTAATGGCATTTCAGAAACAAACCAAATGCATTTGGATAATTTATCGGAAAAAGGTGAAACATTACTAAGTTCTGCAACTAGAACAACCGATTCTTTAACTGAAATGTTTGATTTAATAACAGACATTCTAAGTGAAAACAGAGCAAACATACTTGCTTCATCCACAAGACTAAAATACAGTATGGAAAATCTTCAGAATACAACAGCAAACTTAAAAGACATGTCCGCAAAAATCAACGATGGAATAACTAAACAAAATATCAAAAACAGTACTGCGAATCTGGAATTAATAACTTCTAATTTTGCAAATTCTTCAAAAGAATTTATTTCCATAACAGGAAACTTTAATAAAACAAGCTCTGATTTTTCGGTTCTTGTACCTAAACTCAGTACACTCATAGATGCCGTCCAACTTGTTGTATGCAACATAAATGATATAATCGTTGGAGTTAAAAAAACTCTTCAACAAAAGTTTGGAGGAGCAAGATTACTTTTCGGCAAACCTATGAAATAAACATCCAGTCTCTTAAATTTTCATTTTAGATTCTTTCTGACATAACTTCAACCATACATTTTTTTGCGACATCTGTTACAAAATTCATATCCTCAGGTTGAATAATTAGTGGTGGATTAAAATATATAACATCACCAAGCGGTCTCAATAAAACACCATGTTTTAACGCTTTTTTGTAAATTTGATATCCAAGCCTCAAATTTGATTGATACGCTTCTTTTGTATTTTTGTTCTTTACTATTTCAATTGCATTAACTAGACCAATATTACGAACTTCTCCGACATAAGGCAAGTCTTCAAATTTTTCTCTTATAATCCTGTTAAAATATTTAGCATTCACCACAGCTTTAGGAATAATTTGCTCATCTTCCAAAATATTTAAAACCTCAACAGCTGCAGAACAAGCTAAAGGATTTCCTGCATAAGTATGGGAGTGCATAAAGGCCTTACCTTTACCATAATCATCATAAAAGGCATCATAGATTTTTTGCGTAGTAACACAAATTGACATTGGCATATATCCACCGGTTAAACCTTTTGACAGACACATAATATCCGGAGAAACGCCTGCATGTTCAAACGCAAACATTTTTCCAGTTCTTCCATATCCTGTTGCTATTTCATCCGCGATTAAATGCACATTATATTTATCACAAAGTTTTCTCAATTTAGTCAAATACAACGGAGGGTACACCTTCATCCCGGCAGAGCCCTGTAATAGCGGTTCAACAAGCATAGCGCAAGTTTCATTACCATATTCTTCAAAAACTTTTTCCGCATTTACAAAACATTCACAATTACAATTCTCTCTATTTTTAGAATAAGGACACCTGAAACAATCCGGACCTGGAACTCTTACAACATCCATTAAAATTGGCTTATAAATTTGCGAATACAAATCACAAGCACCAACAGACAAAGCACCTATAGTTTCGCCATGATAAGCATCAGTAAGCGCCATAAAACGCTTCTTATGAACATTTCCAGTCTGTTGGTGATATTGGAAACTCATTTTCATAGACATTTCAATTGCAGCAGAACCATTATCCGCAAAATTAAACTTACATAAACCTTCAGGTAAAACTTTAACAAGTTTTTGACATAGCGTAATTGCCGTCTTATGTGTAAAATTTGCAAATATCACATGTTCTAATGTATCCAACTGTTTTTTTATAGCAGCATTAATTCTAGGATGACAATGCCCTAAAAGATTACACCACCAAGAAGATACAATATCTTTATAACATATCCCGTCAATGTCATATAAATTAATACCCTCAGCATGATCAATCACTATCGGAGGCAGGGTCTCATAATCTTTCATCTGTGAACACGGATGCCAAATGTATTTTAAATCTTCTTCCTGCCAATTCATTTAAAACCTTCTTTCTATAACTCAAATCATAAATTATATATATTTTAAAAATTCAAGAAATATATTCTTAAAAATCTCTAATACTACTCAAATAAATTTAACAATTCATCCTTCGAAATATGAAGCTCGTTACTACCTTTTGCCACACATGCAATAACTTTTATCCCTGTTAAATATTCAATTTGCTTTTTATTATCAACATGCATAAAATCTTTATAATCATAATTGTTTAATATAATCCCTTTAATAGGAATATCTCGATGTTTTGCATACTCAACAGTCAGCAATACCGAATTTATAGTTCCCAATCCGCCATCAGCAACAATTATAGTTCCTATATTCAAGGATTTAATAACATCAGACAACAATAAAAGATTTCCATTTTCAAGGTTAAATGGACATGTTATTCCACCCGCACCTTCAACTACAAGATAATCATAATTTAAACATCTTTTATCATATTCCGCTTGAATAACAGAATTTTCAATAATAACTCCAGCTCTTTGCGCAGCCAAATGCGGGGAAACAGCATCCTCAAAGCAATATGTAACACAGGATTTTGGTTCTACATTTATCCCAGCAGTTTTCAAAACAAAATCACAGTCTCCAGGAATAAGCGAGCCATCTTGCCGAATTATAGCTCCACTCAATGCAGGTTTATAATAACCACAATTTAATGAATAAGCACGCATTTTTTTTACAAGCAAGGCTGATATATATGTTTTACCAACGTCAGTACCTGTTGCACTAATAAAAACAGATTTACATACCATAAGCCACTATCTCCATAATATAAAAGCAGTAACATAAGTTACTGCTTTTATTATACATCGTAAATTTTTAAGTAAACTATAAAGTTGCACCGCCATCCAATAAATAATCATAATGCCTTACATCATCATAGTTATTAGGACCTGCCGGTTCAACAGGAGCTGGTTCCGGCTGAGGTTTAGGTGGAGCAGGCTGAGCTTTTGTAGAACGTTTGCTTAACAATGCATCAAAATCAGGTTCCAAAGTCAATTCAAAATGGAATCTACCGTATTTTCTATTTTGCTCATAAGCATTATTGATTAAAGGATAGCCCCAATATAAACGAGCACTTAAATCACCCGGTAACTGAACCCTTAGACCCATACCAACTGAAGCTAAGAAATAACTGCCACCATACGCATCTTGTCCTACCCAAGGGAATACACCGGCAGTATCTGCAAACACTGCACCCTTAATATATTGACCAATAAAGTTTCTAGTCTCTCCATTCTTTCTGGTAATCGTTCTTGGTAATAACGGGAACATTAATTCTCCACTAAAGAAGTATCCGTTTTTACCCATCAAAATACCTTCAGAATAGCCTCTTACAGTAGCCAAACCACCTGTTTGGAATTGATCAAGATATGGGATATATTTACTGTTAGGAATAATTTGATAACTACCACGCAATTGACCTATTACACCATGTGAAAAATCATGCAATCTTAATAAACCACCGCTATACTTAAAGTAACTAGAATCGCTATCAAATATAGGGAAAGCCATTGCAGCATTTTGATTGAAATACCAAATACCATGTTTTGTATCTTTTCTCATATTCAAGCCAACATCAAGACTTGTAACCTGGTCAACATCCGCAAATGGAGATGAACCCATCAATGATTCAAATGCATCATCGTAAGTAGACCAAGTTCTCGCTCTTTTGTAGTTTAAAGATGCAAAAGATTTCAACTCAAAACCTCTGGTTCTAACAAGAGGTTGATCATAATACAAACTATATATATATGAATTACTCTTTAAACCTAAATTAGTCAAGTATGCAGGTCCATATTTAACATTAGCAAAAGTTGAAGAATAAGAAAAACCTACTCTACCGTCTTTCTTGTTAACCGGCGCACTATAATCAAAGAATGGACTAATTGATCCGCCAGAGAAATAAGACCCCAAAGTCATCTGGTCTCTACGATGGAACAAACTGTCTGCAACAATAGCTGGACCACCTCTTAATGAACCGGTACTTCTTCTTCCTGCGTTATCCATCATACCTATAATGTGGAAAGGGAACGTTTCCTGAGCTGTCAATTCAATATCAGTTGTACCAGGTGTAGTACCAGCCTTTAAATTAGCTGCAAGATTAACACCGTCATGATATCTGTTAAAATCTAAAACATCTTTTTCCAAATCAACAATATCAAATAGTTCACCTGATTTTTGCGGCATACGATCTAAAATATACTTATCTTTGGTATATTTATTATTAACAACAGTAATGTTTCCTATTTTACTTTCAATAAGCTCTATACGAATATTACCATTAGATACTGTTTGTTCAGGTAAATAAGCTCTTGCCGTAACGTAGCCTTTTTCCGCATATAAATTATTTAATGCATTAATAGCATTTTGAATGTCGGACATAAAAACATTTTTTCCGACATATTGACCAATAACGCCATTAATTTCCTCTTTTGTAAGTATTTCTGAAGGTGAAACCTCTATAGAATTAATATAAACCCCCTTTGAGCCTATTTCATCTACAGTAGCCTTGATATAATCATCATTAGGAGTAGCATAATTAGTTACAGGAGAACCACCTGTTCCATAACGCTTTTGCTCATATTGAAAATAATCACTTTCACTGCGTCTTCGATTTTTATCGTAACGCATAACATCATTATCATGAATACTAGCTCCACCAACTTCATTCATAACAGGAACCAGACCATGAGTGTAACCAAAACCTGCAAAATTACCACCCGCTGCCGGCGCACCTTCTCCTGCTGCTAATACCGGAGAAAAAAAGCCCGATACTGACAAAGCGCAAAAAGCCGACACCATTAAAATTGCACCCAGTAATCGATTACTTTCCTTAATCTTTTTCATTGTTTTATTCACCTTCTGTTAGTTTAGAGATTATATATCTAGTTGTATATCTAAAATTATATCTTATAAGATTATTGTCCGTCGATAATTGATAAATAAAAACCTTTTTTTAATTTTTGTTAAGATATTTTTACAAAAATTAAACATGAATATTATTCACCATGGCAATATTATACAAGATTACGAAAATCATGTAAAGATGTTACAAAAAAAAATAAACCAAATGGATTACTATACAATAATTGCTTATTTGTGCTAACATATAAACGTTAAAAGGAGAGACACACTATGAAAAAAAATTTAGGTTTATTAACAGCAGTTATTATGACTGCAGGGTGTTTAACATTAGGTTCTGCAGCAATGGCAGAAGGTTTTTCTGTAGCAATAGTTGATGTACCTCAAGTTGTAAATGCATCAGCGCAAGTTCAAGCTTTAAAAAAGGAACAACAAGCTAAAGCTGAAGAAATCATTAAATTTGTTGAAAAAGCAAGAAAAGATGTAGCTACAATAACTGATGCTACAAAGAAAAAAGCAGCTGAAGACAAATACAATAAAGAGTTAATATCAAAGAAAGAAAAAATGGATCAAGAATATGCTGAAAAATTAAAAGCACTTGATAGCTCTATTTCTCAACAAATTACAAACAAAGCTAAAGCTGACGGATATGATTTGGTATTAAGCAAAAGTACTGTACTTTACGGTGGAAAAGATATCACAGCAGATATTATTAAAGTTGTAAAATAGTTTAAACAAATAAAAAAAGATTCTATGTAACAAATGTTACATAGAATCTTTTTTATATTTTAACTTTATATGAAAAATAAAAATTGATTGACAAAAACACCGAAAACAATAAAGTTTCAAAAAAGCGGGCTGGTTTTCTACCAGCCCACTTTTTTGATTAGATTAAATATCTCTATATGAACCCGCAAATTTATCAGTATACACCGTATGTAAAATTTCATGCGATTTATGAGAACCTGGATGTTCAAGATACTCTTGATATAATTTTTGTATTGAAGGATTCATGTGAGATTTTCTTACAGGAAGTTCATTATCTTCTTTATACAAACCATCAGCACGCTCCTGTTTTATCTTAGAATCATCACAACTTCTTGGCTGACCACCGCCATTTATACAGCCGCCAGGGCAAGCCATTACTTCAAGCATCTGAAAATCTGCTGTTCCGTTCTTAATTTCTTGCAAAGCCTTTTCAGCTTCTTTCAAAGTTGAAACAATCCTAACAACAAGTCTTGTCCCCTTTATATCTAGAGAAATACTTCTTGAACGATTTGTAGTCCCCCTCATTTGAACAATATCAACATCTTTCAATGGTTCTCCAGAGGCAAATTCGTATGCAGTTCGAACTGCAGCCTCAGCAACACCACCAGAAGCACCAAAAATTGTACCGGCTCCGGAATATTCCCCAAATGGTGAGTCATTCGGCTCCGGCGACAATGATTTAAAATCAATGCCTGCAGCCTTAATCATCTTTCCAAGCTCTTGTGTTGTGATAACATAATCCGTATCAGGTCTTCCATTACGTGATAACTCCGGACGTTTACATTCATATTTTTTTGCAGTACAAGGCATCACCGCAACAACTACTAAATTATCACGATTAACATTAAAATATTTTGGAACTAAATCAACCAATACAGGTGATAACATACTCATCGGAGATTTACAAGTTGATAAATGATTCAACATATCAGGATGAGAACTTTCTAAATACTTTATCCATGCAGGACAACAAGAAGTAAATAACGGTAAATTTTTACCAGATTTTAGCCGTTCCAAAAATTCTGTTGCCTCTTCCATTATTGTCAAATCTGCTGAAAAATTTGTATCAAATATCAAATTAAAACCAATTTTTCTTAAAGCTGCATTCATTAAACCAATAGTATTTTCCCCTGGTTCCAAACCAAACATTTCACCAAGAGCAACACGAGTTGCCGGAGCCATTTGAACTACAACAAATTTTTCTGGATTTGTAATTTCATCCCAAACTTTGTCTGTTTCATCTTTTATTGTCAATGCTCCTGTCGGACAAACTGCAGCACACTGACCACAATTTACACAGTCAACTTGTCCTAATGGTCTGCCGGCCATAGGCTGTACTATAGTTTTAGAACCGCGGTTAGCAAAACCTAAAACTGAATGTCCCTGAAATTCAGAACAAGCTCTTACACAAGCACCGCACAATATACATTTATTTGGATCTCGAACCAAAGACGGACTGCTGTCATCAACAGGAAGGTAATCCTCCAACTCTTTATCCGGAAACCTAATATCTTTTATGCCGTATTCTTCTGCATATTGCTGTAATTCACAATTTCCGCTACGCTCACATGTTAAACACTTTCTGTCATGATTAGCCAAAAGAAGTTCAAGCACCGTTTTTCTAATCCTTCTGGTCTTTTCTGTATTTAAGTGAATTTTCAAACCATTTTCTGGAGGCATAGTACACGATGATTGAATACCTCTACCTTCAACTTCTACAACACACATTCTGCATGCACCAAATGAAGTCAAATCCGGACGATAACAAAATGTCGGAACATTCATACCGGCTTTTCGTATAACTTCTAAAAGATTAGGTTCATCAGTAAACTCAACCTCTTTGCCATCTATAAATAATACTTTTCTATCTGTCATAATTTTATTCCTTTTTCTTTTGTCAATCTGAATTACTTTCAGAATCGCTATAACCGAATGCTGAAATATATTCAGCATGACTTAAGTTTTTGATTACTCTAATACAATAGCTTTAAATGGACAATTTGTCAGACAAGCCTCACATTTAATACATTTTGACTGATCAATATGATGAGGTTGCTTAACAGTTCCAGAAATAGCTCCGACCGGACAAGTTCTTGCACATTTTGTACAACCCTTGCATAAGGATTCTTGTATTACAACTTTTTTCATTGCCGTACAAACGCCCGCAGGACATTTTTTATCCTTAATATGCGCAATATATTCATCTCTAAAATATTTTAATGTTGATAATACCGGATTTGGAGCAGTTTTTCCTAGACCGCATAGAGAACCATCTTTAACTGTTTTCGCCAATTCCTCCAACAGCTCAAGATCCTTCATTTCGCCTTTACCTGCAACAATTTTTTCTAAAATTTTAAGCATATTTTTAGTTCCTTCACGACACGGAACACATTTTCCACAACTTTCGTGCTGAGTAAAATTCATAAAAAATCTTGCAACTTCAACTATACATGTATCTTCAGCCATTACAACCAGGCCACCTGAACCGACCATTGCACCAGCTTTTATCAAATTATCATAATCCATAGGAATATCTAAATGTTCTTCAGTCAAACATCCACCTGAAGGACCACCAATCTGAACAGCTTTAAACTTTTTACCATTTCTAACTCCACCACCAATGTCAAAAATAATCTCTCTTAGAGTTGTGCCCATTGGAACTTCTATTAGTCCGGTATTATTAACTTCACCAGTTAACGCAAAAGTTTTAGTACCCTTAGAAGTTTCAGTTCCCATAGAACTAAACCAGTCAGCGCCTCTTAACAAAATTACCGGAACATTAGCAAGAGTTTCAACATTATTAATCAAGGTCGGACGACCAAATAAACCTTTATTAGCAGGGAAAGGTGGTTTTGGTCTAGGCATACCCCTTTCCCCCTCAATTGATGCAATAAGAGCAGTTTCTTCACCGCAAACAAAAGCTCCTGCACCTTCTTTAATATGAATATCCAGACTAAAATCTGAACCCATAATATTTTTACCTAAATAATGACGTTCTTCAGCATCCTTGATTGCCTTTCTTAAACGTTTGATAGCAAGAGGATATTCCGCCCTTACATAAATATAAGCCTCATCAGCTCCAATAGCAAAAGCAGCAATAGCAATACCTTCTAAAAGCTTATGCGGATCACCTTCCATAACAGATCTATCCATAAATGCACCCGGATCTCCCTCATCGCCGTTACAGACAACATAAGATTTTCCGCCTCTATTGGCTGCAGTGAATCGCCATTTTCTTCCGGTAGGGAATCCTCCTCCTCCTCTACCTCTTAATCCTGATTTTTCAATTTCTTCAATAACTGCATCTGGATTATTTTCTTCTAAAACTTTAGATAATGCTTCGTACCCGCGCACAGCAATAGCTTCATCTATGCATTCCGCATTAATATGTCCGCAATTTGCCAGTGCAGTACGAGTTTGCTTAGCATAAAAATTAATATTTTCATCTTTATAGATTTTTTCATGAGTCATAGGATCTGTATATAACAGACGCTCAACGGGCTTTCCATTTTTTATATGACTTTCATAAATCTCTTCAACATCTTCTACATGAACCTTAACATAAGTAACATGTTTATCCGGAATATTAACAAGAACACCTTGTTCACAAAAGCCATGACATCCGGTTGGTACAATGGTCATTTTATCATAATCAGTTAATACAGAAACGTCTGCACCTAGCTCTTTGAATCTTTCTATAATCTTTAAAGCTCCATTAGCAACACATCCGGTACCCGCACAAACAAGTACTCTTAATCCTTGTTTTTGAATTTCTTCCTGAGCTTTTAATTGCTCATTTTTTATATCGATATTTAATGCTGTTTTTTCCATATTATCTTTCCTCATTCAAAAGGGTATCCAATATAACTTTAATGGCATCTGATGTCATCTGCGGATATACTTTACCATTAATTACGCACACAGGAGCAAGTCCGCACGCACCTAAACAACTAACTGTTTCAAGTGAAAATAAGCCATTACTAGTAGTCATTTGTCCATCTTTCAAGTCCAAATGAGCCTTTATAGCATTCAATACTGGCATCGAACCTCTAACATGGCATGCGGTTCCATCACAAACCTTAATCTCATATTTTCCTTTAGGATCCAATGAAAACTGCGCATAGAAAGTCGCAACACCATAAACCGTAGCTGGAGAAAGTCCTTCTATTTTAGTTCCGATATAAATCAATGCATCTTCAGGAAGATATTTGTACTCTTCTTGAACCTTTTGTAAAATCGCAATTAGGTTAGATTTTTTTGATTCATAAAATTGAATAATAGAATCTAACTTTCTGGTATCGATTTTACGAGAATCAACTACACTCATTCTCGCACTCCTCTATATAAAATTGTATTAACCCACAATCGCTCTGAACACTATATGTAATATGAGACCAAAGCAATTAATAATTATAGAATAGCACAGAATTAAAAAAAAATGCAAATTAATTATAAAAAGTACACTTAATCACTTAGAAATTTGCTTTGTCAAATATTCCAAACGTCTAAATACTGCTCTAACAAAATTATCCTCATGGCTGTAACGAGAATGAACCCTGAACTCTTTTCCGTTTTTATTTTTCAATAAAATGCTTTCAGTTCCCTGATGAATAAAAGAATCCTTTGTTGTATCAATAATAGCAGTTTTTGATTTCCCATTAATATTATTAGTAACACATAACGCTATACTCTTATCCAACAGAAACTTTAGAGAAGGTTTTATTCGTTCACTATCACCTTCCAAAATCGAAGCTCTATCAATAGATACGGATACTAAATTTTTCTTTGCATAAGATTCAAAAATATCTCTCAGCGGTCTTAGCCTATTTAAAGCGAAACTAACTGAATCATCTGCATAATAATCAACAATATTGACAGGATTATTTGAATAAAAATCCCGTACTTCACTTACAACATCAAAAAAAGCTTTTTGTAAAGGCATTATTTTCATAAGACACGACCACTTTATTTAGACTTAACAGTTATAAGCTTATCACAATATTTACAAATTGGACAAACTGTACAATTCGGCTTAATAGGTTTACAAACATTCTGCCCATGTGTAACCAGAAGAGTGTTTATAGGAATCCAAAATTTAACCGGTAATTTTTCTCTTAGGACAAACTCCGTTTCTTCCGGAGTATTAGTTTTTATATAACCCAAACGATTAAAAATTCTATGAACATGTACATCAACACAAATAGCCGGCTTTCCAAATCCTAGAGTCATAACTAGATTTGCAGTTTTTCGTCCAACGCCACGGAACTTACATAATTCATCAATTGAATCCGGAACACTTCCAGCATAATCTTCTACTATTTTCTTAGACAATTCAATAATCTGTTCGGCTTTATTTTTATAAAATCCAACCGGATAAATTGCCTGAGCCAAAGCTTCTTTATCAACTTTCATCATCAGCTCCGGAGTTTTTGCTAAATCAAGCATACGTAAAGTAGCAGGATATGTTGTTCTGTCATTAGTTCTCAAGCTCAATATACATGCAATCAAAACCAGATAAGGATTTTTAAAGGAATCCATTAGTTTAACAAAATCACTTTTTGGCTGCTTTGCATCCTCTAAGAGTTTTACAACTTTTCCAATATTTTTTTCATCCATTACTGTAATAGTCCTTCTACATCAATAACTGTTTTCAATTTCAAAGCATATATATTATCTCTATCAAATCTTGCCAATTTAACAGCATCTTTTTCTGTAGTTATTATACTTCCTGAAATATCAACAATATCAATAGGGGCATACTGATGATGATCATCAAAAGTAACTGTGTTTACTACCTGATAATCAGATAAAAAATCATAAAATTGTTGCGGTTGGCCAATTGCACACATAGCAGTAACAGCAAGACCTTCCATCAACCTCTGACCTGTTTTTATATTATATACATAATCAGGCTCGGTATAACAAACACTTGTTGATAATTTAAGCCTTTTGTGCATTATTCTAGCAACCTTTTCAGCAGTCTCATGTTTAAGACTCTTGCTCACAATAACCAATTTGTCAATTCGGTCTAAAGCTTCAGGGCCTTCTCTTAAAGGTCCGGCAGGTAATAAATTTTCATTTCCAAAACCTTTAACACTATCCATTAACACAATATCCAAATCTCTGTGAAGCTTTCTATGCTGGAAACCATCATCTAAAATAATCTTTTCTACTCCAAATTTTTCAACAGCATATTTTCCTGCCAAATAACGATTTTTACATGTAAAAACATAACACCCGGGAGTATTTTCTGCCAACCAATAAGGTTCATCCCCTGCTTGAATAGCATCAAAATATATAGATTGACCGTCAGATATCATATTTACATTTTTATTATCTAATCGACCGCCATATCCACGTGATAAAATTGCAACCTTAAAACCTTGGTTAACTAAATATTTAGCAATTTCAGAAACAACAGGAGTCTTACCAACTCCGCCTGTTGTCATATTTCCTACAGAAATTACATACGCATTGACTCGTTTTGGTTTAATTAATCCTTTATCATAACAAAAATTTTTCAATCTGCTGCCAAAAGCATAAAAGTAAGAACAAAATTTTAAAATATCAAAAAGAAATCCCTCAGGATCTCTTTGATAATGTATTTGTGTAATTTTAGTTTTTAAATTCATCATACTAGAACATCAATCTGAATAATAAAAATCTCTTATTCAACTTATCAGAAAATTTCCTTAAATTAGCCGTTGTAACAACCGTATCTTCCACTATACGTTTCAAATCAGAAGCTTGATTTGGACTAGTCGGACTTACACAGTTTACAGTCTCTAATGCAGTTGAAACTTCTACCATAGCATTATTTACATTGGTGATAGCTGTTGTTAACTGATTTTTAAGCTTGCCATCACTGGTAATAGCATTAACACTCTCACTAATTTGGGATAAATTCTCTGCAATAATCTTAATATTTTTACCAGTAGCCTCAGCATCAGCAGCATCCATAACTTTGTTCAAATTTCTTGATAAATGATCAACTGAATCAGCTGTAGACATTAGTTTTGTTTTAAATTCTTTATCACCTATGATATTATTTACATTTGCAGACAATTTAGAAAAATCATCAGTTGCTTGCTGAGTTAAAGCAAGAAGTTGCTGTATATCTGCTTGAGAAGAATCAAGTAAAGTATCAACTTTATCTAAAGTTACAGAAGATCTTGCAGTAAGAGCATTTAAGTTATTAATAGTTTTTTTCAAATCTGCTATTGTTTCATCAGTCAATATATCATTAACCTTTTTATTTGTTTCAGTAAGTGTTTCAGCAGCCTGATACTGCCAATCCATAAAATCAGACAAACGCATAGGTTCAATAATAGTATACGGTGAATCCTGTTTAGGATATTGAAGCGGCATATCATCCAATGATACTAATCTTAACTTATGGCTATTATCATAAGTTACAGCAGAACCGCGTAAAAACTCTGGCAATACTAAACCGGGCAAATTAATAAAATAATCTACCTTATACGCATACGCTGTACGGATATTATTCTTATAATTATAAGGAATTGAATCTCTAGCTACAACATCAACACCCTTAATAAGACCAATATCATAGTATTTATCACTTAATTTCATTTGCACAGCATCATTTTTAAATAACAGATTCCTATTAACCATTGGGATATAAATTGTACGTGTTTTTGGTGGAGTAATTTCTAAAAATAATTCGCCGATAAGTCCTGACTGTTGAATAGAAAAAGATGAAGCTCTTGGAATTTGTACACTAGGATCAGTTATAACAAATTTAACCTTAACAAAACTATCCTCACCATCAACTATAGGAGTAATTTCTTCAACCTGACCAACCTTAAGCCCCATAATTTGAACTCCGGCACCAGGCCTTAGACCATTAACATCTTTAAATTGAATTTCTATTCTTTTTGCAGATGAAAATGCACGTCCTTTTACCTTTAATACAGTCCCGACCAACAAAATTAAAGCTACTAATGTAAGTAATCCAACTTTGAATGATGAAGAAAATTTCATTACAGACCTTTCTCTAATAATATCAAGTATAAATATATATTAGCAGAAACATAAATAAACTGTAAAGCTTTAAATTTATAATACGTGTCAAGATGTATAAAATACACTATATAGTTGATTTTCATAAAATTAATTATGGAAAATTTGATAAATAATGTATAATTTACGTAGATTAATATTGACTTTCAAAAAAAAATAATTATAACCGTAATAGGTAGAATTCTCGATATTAAAACAGAAGGAGATACATATATGGGCATGGCAGCATCTCAGGCAAGATGGATTTCTCTGGCCGCAAGAAAATCAAATGTTGAATATGAAGGACAACAAATTAACCAAGCAAGAACGGCTTTAGCAAACCAGAGTTCCGAATTATGGAACCAACTTTACGATATGGATGTTCCGACCGCCCCAAGTAAAAATGATTATACCACAACGCAATATTCATTTGAAAATGGAGATCAAACTCAAATAATCTCACAGATTCAAGATGCTGAATATACTGACGGTGATGGAATAAACTACAATTCATACATTACATATTATGCTGAAATTTCTGAATACACAGGAATAAGAAATACAAATTCAAATCCACAGGTTCAATATGTTCCAGCTACAGGCGAGGCTGAAGCCTACTACATGGTTGGAACTAAAAGACTTACTAAACTGTCAGATGTCGATAGAACAGATACGAGTTCCACCGGAGCCTGGGGAACTTACACTGCAGAACTGGATCAAATTGCTGCAGACTGGCCTGATACTCAAATCTCAAGAGACTGGCTCGATTATAAAGACACAGGAAACGCTCAAACACTTGATAATATTTATTTTTGGACAGACAGCAACGGCAAAGTTAATTTTGTATCAGCAACAGCAGACACTGATGATAGCTTAGAAGCTTGCAGACAAGATCCTACAGCCTTATTGCATTCTTACTATGCTGACTACCAAACATCAAATAAAGAAGTTTCTAAATACGGTATTATTGAATACGACAGCAGTGGCCGCGCAATCTCTTTGCAACTTGAAGGTTCAACCGTTACTTATCCATTGACTACATCCAGTATTACAGATGAAAATACATACAATGATGCAATGAATCAGTATAATTATGACAAACAAGTATATGAACAGCACGTTCAGGATATTAACGCCAGAACAGAACAAATACAAACAGAAGACCGGACTTTAGAACTTCGCCTAAAGGCTTTAGATACTGAACAAAATGCCCTTCAAACAGAAATGGATGCCGTTCATAAAATCATTTCTAAAAATATTGAAAGCACATTCAAAACATTTGAAAGCTAATAAAATAAAAAATAACAAGAGGTTTAAAATGTCATACAAAAATGATAGTAACTTAGTAATAGCAAACAAATTTGGAGACGCCAGCGGAGCGGCCAAAGCTCAATTATGGGAAACTTATGACCGCTTAAGAGATTTAACTGTATCTGGAAGCGGAACAGGTACAGGTTTTGAAGCTGCAGGCGGGCTTTTATACAATATTGCAAGCCTCCTTGCTCCATCTTCATTTGCAACTATATTTGGAAGTTCAGAAACAATGAATATTTCAGGAACTTCATATTACTCCAAAACAAATACCGGTTCCTCCTATGGTGTTGATTCATTGTACAATTATTCAGGATTCCCATCTGGAGCGGCTCCACTCAGTTCAATATACGGACTGGCAACCGGCGGAGCATCCTCTCTAATTGGAGGTTGGGGAACTGATACTTCAGGATATGCCACAGGTTATGCATCTAACATCGGTGGACTTGCAGATATTACAAGTGCTGCAGCCTACGGAATAGGAACAGGTTCTGGACTTGGTAAAATTGCCTCAAATATAGTTATGCCGTTTGCTAGTACAATCTCAGGTTTTGGTGGCATATTAACAGCAATTTCACCATATTTAGGTGTATACGGTGCAGGTACAACTGTTCTTGGTAATTTAATGCAAGGAACATCTTCTGCTGCCCTTGCTGCATACCAAAATATCACAGGAAATATCACAAATAATGCTGATGTTATTTTATCAACTAAAGTAAGAAATATAGAAACGGTATGCAAAATGCTTGATACACAGGGTGATGTTGCCAAAAAGATGCTAAAAGAAGGCATCGACAGTGATAGCAAAGCCATCCAAAATTTATAAAAATTTTAACATCTATAAATAATAAGGATAATGTAAATTATTTACATTATCCTTATTATTTATTAATATATTAATTAAAGATTAGCAGAAATAATCCGTACATAAAACTATATAACAAATAGAGGGCCTAATATTAAGAAATATTACATTATTAATAATAAAAAGACAATTTATTATAATGCAATGTTTTTAAATATATGTAGGTCCAAAGTGTAAGGAGCGATATGTTTCGAGAAACGTTGGAACTATACATAAGAAGAATCTTAGATTTTCTGATATATGCAAAAAATTATATTATCAGAAAAAATCCCATACAAAATATGGCAAACTCAATAGTCGAAGGGATAAAAGATTTTCTTACTGTAAAAAAGAAATTAAAAATGGCTCAATACAGACTCAACTATCATAGACACCAATTAGAAAAAATGGAACAACTGATAGCAGAGAACAGCCAACATAATTTCTTGAAAGGATCACACTTAGATCAAAAAAGGTAGTAAATAAAGGCAGGAAAAAGAAATGGGTTTATTCATAGGTATAATTCGAAGAAGATATCTCAAAATGATGCAATCAACCCTTTCTTGGCAAATGCATCTTATTACACAAGCCAAAATGACTGCCACCAAAGCAGCTGGTAATTTAATGCAGGTAGGAACTGATTTTGAATCAGATTCATTAATTGCAAAAAAATTACAACAAAGACAGTATAAATTAAAATTATTGGAAGAAAAATTAGATATAAGAAAAGCAGAAATTCAAACTAGACTTGATGAAATTGCTCAAGAACTGCAATCCAACGAGTCTATGATTCAGTCCGGTATTCAATCGTCATTCTCTTATAAAATTTCTTAAAATTTAATTACCGGTATTAATAAATAAACTTATAATTTCATTCATCACAGCAGCTTGTCTCTGAGCCTGCTGTGATTTGGCTTCTAAAATACCAATTTGTTTACGGTATTCAACAATACCTGCCTGGTATTCCCTTGCATTATTCTTTAAAGTTTCTTGAACCTGTTGCGCCTCTTGAATAACACTTTGCATAGAAATACCAAGAGCTTCCATTGTTTGTTTTATAATTATAGCTCCAGTCTGTCTTGAAACACCTGTTGGTAGTTTTGATATCAACTGCTTTAATACTGCAACATTTGTAGGATAATTAAAATCATCTTGAAGTTGATTAAAAGAATTTGCGCCCAAATTTTGAGCAAGACTTTGAGCAAATACATTATCTATATACGACTGACTACCAATAGAAGACTGCATTGCTGATTGGAATTGAGCTTTATTAGCCTGTTCTTTTAATTGAGCTTGAATTTTTAATTGAATTTCTGAAGGTATATGAGGCACCTGTTCTGAAAACTGGACACTGCTCTCATTATCATCTGATTGAAAATCAGATGAATAAGCCGAAGATGAAGAATTAAAAGTTTCAGACATACTGTCTTTCGCCGTATTCAAATTTTCATTCTGAGAAAATGAATCTTCTACTGGATTATCAACAGAAACATTTGAATCTTCAGAACTTTCTGACACCTCCGGTGTATGCATTTTTAAAGCTTCAACTATCTTTTTTCCAACTCCGTCATTTAACTTATTTGTAGCCATCTTTTCCTCATTATTTACCCATTTAAACAAAATAATTATATTAAAGACAAAGTAATTTATCAAGAAAATTTAAAAAATCTCGGTCATATAGGTTAAGTTATATTAACTTGCTAGTAATACTGATTTATGGTAGCATCAAATGGTAAGTGAGGGATATTATGGAAACTATTGAAATAAGCAATTTTACAGATTTACCTTATGGTGAAAATACTCATCAATACGCAGCTATAGCAAAAATAGAAGATGGTTTAGACTACGAAATTTTAAGTCAAAATAAAGAACTTGAATACATTGATTACTTAAACCTATCGACTGGAATAAGAGTTTTAGCAGAATTTTTTGACGTAAATACAGCAGTCATAACAAAAGAATCTCTAATTTGCGCAGTTGCACTTGGACCTTCACTAGAGACAGCGTTGGAAAAAGCTCTTGATTGTGATCCAATATCAGCTTTTGAAGGTACAATAGGATTTACCAAAGAAGTCAATCAAGAAATCGCAAAACAACTTAATGCCGTAAAAATAAAAAATATTATGGCTCCAAAATATACACAAGATGCATTAACTTATCTAGGGAAAAATAATGATATCAATATTATACAAATAAATACACCACTGCAAGAATTATTAAAATTTGCAGCAAAAGATATTAAAATAACACCATTTGGAGCATTAGTCCAAGAGCAAAATCAAAGTAAATTATCAAAAGAAACATTTAAAGTTGCAACAAAAACAAAACCCACACAAGAACAAGCAGAAGATGCAATTTTTGCCTGGAAAGTTTCCAAGCACCTAAAAAGCAAATCTGCAGTAATCGCTAAAAATCTTGCAACTAAAGCAATCATTCAAGGAAAATCAAATGGTGTTGTAACATCCGAATTAGCCATGGATTATGCGTGTGAGGCTTCAAAAGACGCTGTTCTGGCTCTTGATGGAACCATTGAAAATAAAGAAACAATAAATGCTGCCATTCAAGGACGTATAGGCTTAATAATAGAAGCAGGAGACAGTAAAATTTCAGAAGAAATTTTCAAACTTGCGGACAAATATAGCATTGCAATGATATCAACAAAAATAAGAAATAATAAGTATTAAACAGAGGTGGAGTATGGAAATAAAACCTTGGGATGAATATTTTTTAGATTTAGCAAAAACATGCGCAAGCAGATCTAATTGTATAAGAGCACAAGTAGGCGCAGTAATTGTAGGGGAAGACAAAAAAATAAAAGCTACAGGTTATAATGGAACCCCCTCTAAAGTCGAATCATGCGCCGAAAGAGGAGAATGTTACAGAATTAAAAATAACATTCCTTCAGGAACCAGATACGAAACCTGCCGATCAATACACGCTGAACAAAATGCAATAATTCAAGCAGGACAAGACCGATGCAAAAATGCAACAATTTATATTTGGGGACACAATTTTATATGCATATTATGTAAAAGATTCATAGTTCAGTCAGGTATAACTCACTGTGTATTGAAAAAAGATGAAAACTCACCTATTGTCAGAGTCTCAGTTGATGACATTAGAAAAGAACTAAATAAACAGGAATAAATCTTATAATACAAAAATAAACTAATAAAGGGATATAGTTATGATAAAAAAGCAATTGAGCATTATATTAACTTTTGGTTTAGTAATCAACTTTGTAATACCAAACCTTGCATATTCTAACGAAAGCATTCAAGCGCAATTAAAAACACCTGTAATAACAGAAACTTCAAGCGCCGGGGTTCCTGTATCAATGGAACCAGTTATCATATCCCCCAAAATAGAAAAAGAATTAAAATCTAATATTTCAAAAATATATGGAGCTGAAAATACAGATGAAATATACAACCATATTTTAAAAATTGCACAAAAAGCAAAAGCTCAACGGCCAAAAAATTTAATACAAGAAGATTTAACCAGAGCAAATGACTGGTACAAAGATGAAATAATTTATATGTTTTATGTTGACCAATTTGGAACAATTACTCCAGAAACCCCAAACCAATTTAAAGATACAACTAAAATGCTTGACTACCTGAAAACTCTAGGAGTAACAACTATTTATATGCTTCCATTTGCAGACTCGCCAATGGAAGATTCTGGATTTGATGTAAAAAATCCACAAAACGTAAGAAAAGATTTAGGCGGTAAAGCTCAATTCGAACAATTTATAAAAGCTGCAAAAGAAAAAGGATTTAATATAAAAGCTGACCTTGTATTAAATCATTTTTCAGATCAACATGAATGGTTTCAGCAAGCTTTAAAAGGAGATGTCGACAAACTGAACAATTTTGTTGTTAGAGAAACCATGCCTGAATACAAAAAATATGTTGATGAAAAACTTGGTACAGTAATTGAGTACAAAGAAGATGACGGTTCAATAAGTAAAAGAAGACTAATTTTCCCTGAAATCACAGAAAATAACTACAGAAAAGTAACAATTAATGGCAAAGACTATTATTTATATCATACATTTTATCCATTCCAACTGGATATAAACTGGGAAAATCCTGATGTTCTTTATTATAACCTTGAAACAATGAACTACTGGGCAAATTTAGGAATTGATATATTCAGGCTTGATGCAATACCTTATCTTATAAAAGAAAAAGGGACAAATGCAGAAAATTTACCAAGAACACATGAAATTATCAAACTTCTAAGCAACTATCTTCAAGCCGTTGCGCCAAGATCAGTATTACAGGCTGAAGCCTGCCAACTTCCAAAAGATGTTATCCCATATTTTGGAACAGAAAGGAAAACCGAAACAATTGTTGATGGTGAACCTAGAGAATTAAAAAGAACTGATGAAGTCCAAATTGCATATAACTTTCCATATATGCCTGCGCTTTGGGCAAGCTTTATAACAGAAGACAGTTCATATTTCCAACAAGCAGTAAAAGACACTCCTAATATACCAGAATCTGCAAGTTGGGCAACATTTTTAAGAGTACATGATGAACTTACTCTTGAAATGGTAACACCAGAAATGAGAGAACTAATTTATAAAGCTCTTGAACCAAAAGGCGCCCCTTTTAGAAAAGGTTTTGGAGTTTCTGGACGTATGGCGAATTTTTTGGATGAAGACCATGATCATATAGAAATGGCATTTTCTGTATTACTATCAATGCCGGGAATACCTATAATATATTATGGAGATGAAATAGGAGCAAAAAACAACTTTGATAATGCAAAAAAATCAGCAGCACTAAGAAAGAAGAAACAAGCCAGAAGTAAAATCAAACTTTTATCCTTCTTTGACAGCCGCGATATAAACAGAGGATTATTAACACAAAAAGCGTTTTATGATGCAACCAAAACAACAAAAACTTATAGCGGAAAAATATTCCACAAAGTTCAAAAAATGATTGCACTCAGAAAAGAAATCCCTGCACTTAGAAGAGGCGCATTAACAATTTTAAAAACCGATGACCCATATATATTCGCATATATAAGAAGCTATAAAGGTGAAAAGTATCTGATTGTGAATAATCTTGCCGATAAAAGATGCACTGCAGAAATTGAACTTCCTACAGAAACTTTATTAAAAGCAATGACACATAAACAAACCGCATATTTAATTAATATCCTTACAGACGAAGAATATAAACTAAAAGTTTCGCTAAAGGATAAAAAAACCAGACTGCTTATGTATCCTTATGCGGTAGTTTGGTTGAAATTACCGTAGAAAATTTCTTATAAATAAATTGTTGAAAAACACCAAAATAAGTAGTTACAAGCATTACAACTACAAAATATAAATATGTTGTCTGAACAGGGTTGTAAATAGAGTAAATTTTATCCCCTTTTTCTGATAACGGAATACCTTTGATTTTGAATATAATTAAAGTTATCATATACATCACAAATAGGTGGTTTGCCATAATATGATACGTAACTTTCCCCATGCTTTGAAGCAATTTTACATCTTTAAAATAAGGGTACAACAGTTTAACTGTATATAAACAAACCCAAATACCGGTAATAGATGTAAACACTGGAACTATTATCTGATCATCAAACCTACACCAAACAAGAACATAACTAAGCCCTATTCCATGAACAGGGTCATAGTCTCTATTAAATAACCATAATATTGATTGGAAAAGTATAATTGCACCAAGCCATTTAGTTGTAAAAATATCATAATTATCTTTAATATACTTTACATAAAAATATCCTAAATAAACAAAAAACAATGAAAATGTAGTTCTTATAACAACTAACGCAAATGGAGTATGTTCAGAAAGCATCTTCCATACAGGAATAGAACCAAAACCTAATATTGAAAATAATGCCAAATGAACAAATTTATTATCAACAGCTCTCAGTATTCGCATTAAAAATAAAAATACAATAAGAGTCATAAATAACTGTGGAACAAACCACAATGGAGCACACAAAAGTAATTGATGCCCGTTCAAGAACGGAGTTATAAAAAAGTTTTTCAAAGAAATAGGAGAACCGAAAAATTCACCAATTACCGGAACAAGAGCCAAAGTAATTAATAAATAGACAAATTCATAACAAAAATAAGGAAGCAACAATGATTTAAGCCTTCTGGAAAAATAAGTTGCAACATCATCTAAATATTTATCCTTGAACAACATTCCGGATATGAAAAAAAACAATGCTAACTGAAATGAATAAGGCGGAAACATTCCGAATATTGAAAATTCTAAATGTCCTGAAACAACCAGCATTATTGCCAGAGCTTTTAATAATGTTATTTGTCCAGAAAATACTTTATCCATTTTTCCTCCTAGTATAAAACTAAAAAAATTATATATAAAAATAAATTATATTCAAATTGAATATATGAGCAAATACAAAAAAATTGTTGAAAAATAAAAAAATATTATTAAATATGAAGTATCAAAAAGCAATAAGCACAAAGTTTATACTCCTTTTGATTGATTTTTTGCATAAAAGTTGAAAAAAGACAGTATTATAAGTTATTATAAACTAGAGAGGTAGTATTATGTATAGTAATTTTCCACAGTATGATTTAGCTTCAAGAATACAACACACTAAATATGATTCAGGTATAGGTACTAATATGCCTAGTTTAAGAATGGATAGAGTGGAAAAGCCTGAAACTCAAAATTTTAAACAGGTATTTAGCGGATTGGTGGAAAATCTTAATGCAGAAATGGAAGCTCCGGATAATTTATTAAAAGATGTTATGTCCGGCAACCAAAATGTAGATATTCATGATGTAATGACAGCAATGTCAAAATCTGAAATCAGTGTAAATGTTGCAACTCAAATTGTTGGTAAAGTAATTAACGCTTACGATAGAGTAATGCAGATTTCTGTATAACATATTTAAGCTCTAATATTGCATATAAGTAATAATAACAGACAGTGGGACGGAAATGGATTTTAGCAAAATATTAGAAAACAAACCTTTATTATACGGGCTAATCGGTGTTGGAGTACTTGTTCTTGCCATTATTATTATAAGTATATCAATTGCTGCCAATAATGGTAGCAAAAATAATAATGTCGTTGGCGCAGAACCTCTAAAAGCTAATGTAGATCTCCTTACCACTGATAATATAGGTAAAGCACTGGAAATACAAGCTCTCTTAGCAAAACAAGGAATAACTGTAGAAAGACAACTTGATGGTACAAAATCAAAACTTGTTTTAAACAAAAATAATTGCTCTACTTTAACAAAAAAATGTACAATCACTGACAGAGATAATGCTCTTATTGCAATTGTCCAAAGTGGTCTTGTAGATCAAAATGTCGGACTTGAAATTTTTGACAAAGGCGACTTCACATCAACAAAAGAAGACAAAAGAATTCGTTTAGCAAGAGCAATGAACGGAGAATTAGCAAGATTAATAAAGCAAATTAAACCAATACAAAATGCTACAGTATTTATTTCAATACCAGAATCAAACTCAATGTTTGAAGATCAAAAACCTAAAACAGCAACCGTTCAACTGGTAATGCCAATTGACGAAAAACTAGATCAATTAAAAGTTAAAGCAATTACAAATTTACTATTAGGCAGTGTATCAGGATTAACTGCAGAAAATATAGCAATTACGGATACAAACGGAAATGTATATCACAGCGTAATGAATGCTGAAGATGAAATGTTGCAAAAACTTGAAGAAAATGATAAATATATGCAACAAAAAATTTCAAAACAACTTGATAGATTAGTTGGTCCCGGAAATTACGTTGCAACTGTGAGTACATTCTTAAGACAAGCTCCGGTTGAAAAATTTTCAATTGAATACGATCCGACAAAAAAAGCTTCTGTTTCTGAACAATCTTTTAGGGAAGGTCTGGGCGATAGAACACAAGACCAAAGTCGAGGAGTTAATGCCGTAAGTACATACCTTCCAAACGGACTACCTACAGGCGGCAGTGATTCTAGTCAGAATAGAAACTATTCCAGACAAGCAACAGAAACTCAATACGGGGTAACTAAAACCCAAACAAATGAATACATTAAACCAGGTGTTGTAGAAGATATTTCAATTGCAGTAACCCTAGACAGAAATAACTTGCCTAGCGACACAACTATAGAAGAATTAAAAGAATTAATTGCAAGAGCAGCAAGTCCTAAAGTTTCTGCAGAAAGTGTATCAATTGCATTTACAAATTCAAATGATCCTTATCTTACTCCTGATAGACCTCAAAATCTGCCTAAACCAGATGAATCAGGTAATCCATGGTGGCTGGCACTTATTCTTTCAGCACTTGGACTTATTATAATATTTAAAGCTATTTCATCTAAAGTTAAACAAATAAGAGAAGAAAATGAAATTGAAGTTGAAGCATTACGTCAAAAAGCTCTTGAACAGGAAAGACAATTAAATGATATAAACTCAAGAGCCAGCCAACTAACTCAAAGACAATCAGAATTGGCACAGGATTTAATGAATCAACAAAATCAAAGAGTCCAGCTACCTCAGTTCGATGAAAATCTTCTTCTTGATTCATTAGACAGTATCTCTAATGAAATCACAGAGGACGCTGCTGATAATATAAAAAGCTGGATAGAAGAAGGCTCTACAAAAGAAGGTTAATAAATAATGGCAACTAAAAATTTTGATTATGAATCTTTTGCTCAAAATCTTGCAGCACAAGCTCAAGAACTTGTTCCTGCAGATTTTGATGATAACCAAAAACAATACGTAATACAAACTTTAGGAAACTTTTCTCTATTATCAGGAAAAGCTTTAGCAGAAGATCCTAATCTAAATTTTAATGAAGATCAAGCGATAACAATAACTCAAATTATTGCTGAATGGTCATTCCATAAATCAGTAGATGTTATACGTTCAGGAATTCCTCAACAATATTGGGATCCTATTATGCAAAAAATTGCTTATACAATTTTTGAAATCGCTAAACAAACATTTTCCCAAGGACTTCCACACGATAAAATACTGGAACTTATTGAACATCACGTAAAAAAGAGTTATCTGGAAGCCATTACAGAGTTAAAGAATAAAGGAGCCATTGATGAAGGTTTAATGGAATACGCAGCTTCACAATCAAACATGGATAGAATGGCTCAAGAAATGCAGCAGCAGCAACAAGCAGCAGAACAAAATTCAACAGCAATTGCCGGTGCTGAAAATCAATCTCTAACATCACCTATAGGAACGGAAACAACATTTCCTAAAGTTGATTCAAAAGTTTTAAAATTGGCAACTGTAGCTATGCTATTTAAAAAGATGAATCAGGATAAAGTCCAAACTATACTAAATAAGTTTAATCCTGAGGATGCACAAGCCGTAATTAAATATATGAAATTTCCTGATTTACCTGAAAGAATAGGTACACATAATGCTTTACGCTGCCTTCAGGAAATAAAAACGAATTTACCTAAAACTACTGATTTAACACCCAATAAAGTAGTTTTAATACTGAGAAATATTGCATCAAAATATACAACTACACAATTAGACACAATGTTAACACGTGAAAGAGTTGGGGTTAAACGACTTGTATTTAATGCCTTAGAAGGTGATTACTATGACAAAATTCCTCCAAAGGTTGCAAGTGTTGTTGCCTCACATCTTAAGAATAGTGTATAATAATGTTGAATCATGATTATAAAAAAGAAACGTAAAACAACAATTCCGAATGAGGTGCAAGAACAAAATTCGGATACAAATAGGGATATAGTCGAATCTGAACAAAATATCGAAGAAAAAGATATCGATTTATTTGATTTGGATAATATAGACTTTAAACAACGACAGGAAAGGCGAAAAGGAGATAGAAGGAGGGGCTTCAGACGCATTGACGACAGAAACCTTATTTCCAGAGCAAAAGAAGAAGCCAATTCAATCAGAGAAGCCGCAGCAAAAGAAGGATATCAAGATGGCTTACACTATGCTAAAGAAGATTTGGCAAGATTAAAAGAGGCAATCGACGTATTCTTTAATGCCAAACAAGAAGTCTATGAAAGTATTGCACCGGATGTATTAGAAATAAGTCTTGATATTGCAAAAAAAATTATTAAAAAAGAAATGGTAGAAAATCCTGAAATATTACTTGAAAATATCAAAGATATCTTAAAAGGTTTATCGAAAGAAGAAACAAAAATTATGCTAAAAGTCAATCCGGCTCAGGCTGCAATGCTAAAGCAAGAAATGCCTGAAGTTATAAACACAGCGGGACTAGAAGCAAAAGTTATCATTATTCCTGATGAAAACACAATGGAAGGAGGTTGCATGATTACAACAACAAATGGAGTAATCGATGCGACAATAGAAACACAATTAGCAATTATAAGTGAAGCATTGAAGGAAGTTTAATGGCAGCACCGGAGGGAAACAACAATCCAATAAGTGAAATTTTTATGGCAGTCTTTGTGCTGTTCCTTTTGATTATCTTATTGGTTGAATTACCAAACTGGGTTATAAATTTTTGTATCTGCTTAAATATAACATTAGGAATTGTTCTATTAATGTTTGCTTTATACGTACAAAAGACCCTTGAATTATCCTCATTTCCTTCAATTATTCTTGTTGGAACAATGTTTCGATTAGTACTATCAATTGCATCTACCCGTCTTATTTTAGCAAAAGGAGAAGCAGGAGAAGTTATTCACGCATTCGGAACATTTGTAACAGGTGGAAACATGATTGTCGGCGGAGTAATATTTTTGATTATTACTGTTGTGCAATTTATGGTTATTACTAAAGGTGCAGAACGTATTGCAGAAGTTTCAGCGCGTTTTGCATTAGATGCCATGCCTGGTAAACAAATGACTATTGATGCGGACTTTAATGCTGGCTTAATCTCACCGGAAGAAGCAACAAAAAAACGTGAAGATTTATCCAGAGAATCAAACCTGATGGGTTCTATGGACGGTGCAATGAAATTCGTAAAAGGGGATACAATTGCTGGTATTATTATTGTTATAATCAACATTGTCGGAGGTTTATGCGTAGGATGCTTAATGAACCAGATGCCAATTGGCGATGCAGTTTCTAAATATACAGTCTTAACTATAGGTGATGGTCTGGCTTCACAGGTTCCATCTCTTCTGATGTCAATTGCTGCAGGTATATTTATGACTCGTGCTTCAGCCGCAAGTCCGTCATTAGGTACTGATGTTACAGCACAAATAACAAGTAAACCTTATGCTCTGTTTTTTGCAGCTGCATTTTTACTATTACTTGGTTTTACAGGTCATACTTGGTTCTGGCAAGGTACCGGTTTACCGCCATTACCATTTTTCATGTTTGCAATAGGGCTATTTATTGCCGGATTCCAGGTTTTAATCAATGCAGATGTCCAATCTCAATTGGGACAACTTGAAAATGTTCGCCAAAATATGCAAGACCTTGTTAATCCTAACAGAATGTACGAACGTTTGGGAGTTGATATTTTAAGCTTGCAAGTCGGTTCAAATCTTCTTGTAATTGCAGATCCTGATCAAGAAGGTCAATTACTTGCCAAAATTGCTGCACTTCGTCAACGAGTAACAGATGAATTGGGCTATATATTACCAAATATAAGAATTATGGATTCATCAGCGCTTGATGCAAATGAATACATGATATCAATTCGAGGAAATACTGTTGCAACAGGTTATGTTTATCCAGGGAAATTTATGGTAATAGCTGATCAATGGGATTCTATGAAAAAGGAAGTGCCTGAAGATGCCATAATAGGTATTGACCCGACATATCAAACTCAAGCTTACTGGATTACAGCTGAAGATGCAAAATCTGCACGTCTTGTAACCGCAGTTGACGCCACAGACGTTATTGTTACACACCTGCAAGAATGCGTAAGAAAACATGTTGATGAAGTTATGACCAAAACTGATGTTCTGAAATTAATGGAACTCGTACGTTCTCAAGACCCTACACTTGTAAACGATTTGGTTCCAACAATAATTTCAACAAGCGATTTGCGCAAAATCTTTGTTAACCTGATTAGAGAAAAAGTTTCTATAAAAGATATTATTTTTGTATTTGAAAGACTCTGTGATTACGCAAGATTTTCCAAGGAACCAGATATTCTATCTGAGCGATTAAGAGCAGCTTTAGGAAGACAAATATGCTTATCAAATGTTCAGGATGACAAAGTTTTATATGCATTGACCCTTTCTCCTGAATGGGAAAAAACACTTGATGACAGCTGTCAAAGAACAGAACTTGGGACAATGTTCTTACTAAATCCTGTTCAAGTTCAAGAACTCATTGAAACAACGGCCACTACACTTATGAGAGCACATCAGACTTGCGGAAAACAACCTGTCGTTTTGTGTTCTCCAAGAATCAGATTGCCGCTCTACCAATTATTAGAAAGACACATACCAACTATTGTTGTAATTTCTTATTCTGAACTAATAACTGATATTAAAGTTGAAGCCATAGATACTATCGGCGAAGCATACATAACAGATTAGCAGGCATTGAAATGAAACAGCTACTACTATTACTTATAAAAATATATCAATATTTTTCAAAATTTACTCCTAAAGTATGCAGGTTTTATCCAACATGTTCTGAATACACAAAACAAGCTATTGAAAAATACGGAGCAATTAAAGGCTCTTGGCTCGGAATAAAAAGAATTTGCAAATGCCACCCTGGCAACCCCGGAGGGTATGACCCTGTACCTTAAAATCTTATTACCTATTTTTTACAAACTTCTTCATGTTTACAATGCAATATAAAAGAATAGCAATAAAAATAATCATAAAGAATCTTGAGCCGGCAGAAACAACAATTATAGATCCTTTTTCAGGAGATTCCATATAACTGGCAAATGACTTTTTATATTCACTTAACTGTTCATTAAAATCATTCTCAGAATAATATCGATTATGGGAAATAAACGGAGAAATAACTTTCATATTGTTATCATAAAAATAAAAATATCCAAGATAATCTCCCCCTCCTCCTTTTAGCGGAAACTTTTTTGTCTCTCCAAATATAGAACTGTTTGGTAATATATTAAATTTCGTTGAAAACACAGGGACATTGAAATAATTATGAATAACAGAGCAAGAGAAATTTCTGTCGCAAGTCATAACCTCATTAGTTGGGTGCAGATAAACAACAACTAAGACAATTATAACAAGAAGAATATTAAAAATATTATCTTTAATAAGAGTATCAATTACTTTCATAACAAAATCTCCAACTTATTAAATCTTCTGTTGTACCAAATCCGAAACAGAACAACAGACTTTTTTATTTTTTAAATAATTTTTTAAATAATTTTTTAACTAAATTTTCAATAAAATTAAAAATATAATAACAGAAAAACCCTAATGCAGCAAAACATATTGTAAAAATAAACAACAAATTTCCTGATGCCGCTTTCATAGAAAAACCTATTTTAGGATTATTAACATAGGATTTAAACTGATTAATCTCAAACCAAATAGAGTTATTAAAATCCTCGTATTCAGAAGAAGTATAATAATATATAAACGGAGAACGGACTTTATTATTAGCATCTGCAATTAATGGATAAACCACATAAGTACAAGAATGCGGAGCATATCTCGTACAACTTTTCAACTTTGTCCTTCCTGTCATATAACTGTTTTTTGATAGATCAATTCCGGTTTTAATATCTAATATTCCCAAAAATTTATGACTTATTTTACATTCTAAATTTTTATCGCAGTTCATCACTTCACTGCTTGGATGAAAATAGATATACAAAGCTATCAACAATGATATTACAATAACTGAAACCAATTTACCCTTACTCAAAAATGAAAACTCCTATAGATTTTGAATATAATCAACAATCTCTTTTAATGAATATATGTCTTGTTGAACAAAAAATTCTTTTCCTGATTTATCTTTTACATAGTCTAAATTTTTACCATCAAGAAAATCTTCACTATAAGGTCTTAACATAATAGATGGAATAACCACAATATCACATTCTACATTTTTTACTGTTCTAATTAAATCATCAGTAGTAATAAGTCCTGCAACAGTAATATCATGCCCCCAATATTCAGATTTAACAGGGTGTACTTCTACTACCAAATTTTTTATTTTATTTAAACTTGAAGAAATTTTCTCTAACATATCCTTTGCTGCATAAGAACAAGCAAAAATAAGTTTATAAGGTTTTGATACTAACTTTGGAAGATTCAGAGTTTTAAAATCATCTAAAGTAAGACGTAGCGCACCAACACCATCATCAAGCTGAGAATAATTACCATAATATTTTGCCGGTGGAATAGGTTCACCTGCCAACAAGAAAATTTCATCTGAACAACAAACACGCTTGAATTTTGATGCTATCTTAATAGTTTCAACAGCACAACTTTTATCTACCCTACGAAGTTCGCCGTCAGGTCTGAACTGAGTAATTCCAACCGGAACAATAGCTGTAGATAATACTGTATTTTTCAGTTTTGCCAAATCAGAAAGAGTTCTCTCCAATTCAGCACCGTCATTTATACCAGGACATAACACAATCTGAGCATGAAATGGTATTTTATTTTTTCTAAACCAATTTAAAATTTCTAATGATTTACCAGCATTAGGATTTCTCAACATTTTTACTCTTAATTCAGGATTAGTCGTGTGTACAGAGACATAAAATGGTCCCAAATGCATTTGTTTAATCCTTTGCAAGTCTTTCTCTTTTAAATTTGTAAGAGTTATATAAGTACCTTGCAAATATGAAAGTCTATAATCATCATCTTTTACATATAAACTATCTCTTAATCCTTTAGGCTGCTGATCAACAAAACAAAAGAGACAATGATTTAAACAAGGTTTTATCTTATCAAAAACAGCACTTTCAAAAACTATTCCCAAATCCTCATCATAATCTTTTTCAATCTCAATTTCTTCAATTTCACCATTATATTTTTTTACTTCAACAGTAATCAACTCCGATTTCATATAAAAATTATAATCAATCATATCCAGCATTTTATTACCATCAATTGAAAGAATTTCATCACCTTTTTCAATATCAAGTTCTTCCGCTATCGAATTAACTAATACACTATTTACTATTGCTGGCATTTCCCTTTTCGAGTCCTTCAATCATAGAAATAAAATTATTATATTCACAAATTGTATTATCTAATACTATTCTTTGATAAAAATCAACAGTATTATATTCGTCAGATATTATCTTTTCTGCATTTATCCTGTGCATAAGAGCATTCGATTTTATATCTTGAAACAATTCAAAACTTTCATCACTGCTTAAATAAGATGCACAACATAATTTTACTCTTGCGTCCGACAAAAATTGAAGAGGATTACTGGAAAATGGTTTAAGTAACTGAAATTTTATCTCTTTTAAACCTTCTTTCGTAATCGAGTAAAAAATTGATAATTTTCCTCCATCAGACATCATTTTGGCAGATGATATACATCCTTTTTTTTCTAATCGCACCAATGCAGGTTTTAAAGCTCCAAAACTCGGAGTTGTAAACGGTAAAAAATAATCCTGTATACGCTTATGAATAGCGTACATTGTTAAATCTCGTTTTAATAATACATATAAAATCATTAAATCTATCATACATTTAAGATAGCATTAATAATATAATTTAACAAATATTAAAATATTAACAAAAAATAATCTTTTTAAGCCTTAGAAAGAACACCATGTCAAATAAACTATTACCACAAGTAAAATTACCATATCAATATACTAAAGGTACACTACAGGATAGACAGAGAAAATCTGGACAGCTAGTAAATAAACTCTACAAAAACATAAAAGGACGATTTAAAAATGGAGAAATAGAATTATCAAAAATACAAGACTGTATTGATGAAATTCTGCCTTCACATGTAAGAGTTATTGTAAAAAACAGTGAATGCAATGCAGATTTTGATGGTTACAGCGATATAGGATATTCAGCAAACTCCGGAAAAATTAATATTACAACAATTGAATTACCAACAGAAAACAAAAAAATAAAATTACAAGATTTACCCGCATTATTGCACGAATTTCAGCATATAACAGATCAATTATTTAATCCTAAATACCTTGCTAGAAATCAAGACATGGCAAATAAAAATCTTTTAACTAATAAATACAACAACATTTATGACGAATATATTTATAATTACGAAGCCGCAACAAATAAAAATGAAAAATCATATATTCTAAAACAAATTGAATATAAACTAAAAGAATTTTTAAAAGGCATGAGTATAACAGATAAAATAAATTATCTTCAAGATAGCAGATACAGCTTAATAATGGAAAACAATGCATATTTTACCCAACAAAAATATGCAAAAAAACTAAATAAACAGCACCAAAAAATTAAAGCTCTGGATTTGAAAAAATTAAATAAAGATTATATGTTTACAGAAAAAATAAACTTGCTAAAAAAAATTGCAGGGAATATTATAAGTAAGGAACGAGCAAAATTTAAAGCAAAATTAAAACATAATCAAAAATTAAGAAATGTAAAAAAAGAAGATTATTAAAGCAATTTTATAGATTCACCCCACTTAATGTCGGAGTAAATCTATAAAGAAAGGGAAAAAATTATGGTAGATGCAGTTACAAAACCACAACCTTTTACAACAATTAAATACACTACTAAAGACGGAGAAAACATCTCTGCAACAAAAAACAATGGTATCGTTACATTAGTAGGCGATAAAAACGGAGTTAGACAAATGCCATTGGAAGATTTTAAAAAAGAATTGGTAGAAAATCTTCCACAAGTAGCTTTAGAAAAAACACCAGAAAAAGATATAGTTGAAATTGCCAAAAAAGATGAAACTATTACTAAACCTGGTGAAAACAAAGCTTCAATACCTGTAGAAGAAAAAAATAGCAACACAACTGAAGTAAAATCAGAAACTGGCAAAAAAATTGATGTTGCAGCCTAATAATATATAAATATTTAAAAAAGCGTAAAGTAATTTACGCTTTTTTATTCCCTGCACAATTTATTTGCCACAGCACTAACTGCAGTCCCGGAAACAATTGGTTGAAATTGAGCAAACCGATTATAATCACCTGTTATAAAATTATCACGATAACCATAAGAATCTATTACACCAATTTTATATGTCCGCTTTACACAATCGATAGTATATTGACTCAATGTATATGAAATATCATGTCCGTTAACAGGCTCATACTGCCCTTTATTGTATGATTTTAAAAGAAACGTAAACCCATATATTTCTGTCGTTCCTACAATACCATCCGAATCAATATAATTGTTTTCAGATACTTTTTTCCATTGGACATCATCAGAATTTTCAACACAATATGCCGCTATAGCAAACGTAAATATCATTAGTACAGAGAATAAGATACGATTTTTCATAAAACCTCAATTTTATTATAATTATTTTTTTCGATATAACAAGAACGTATAATTATCACGATGATAAGATTTTACATATTCAAAATCCATATCAAGCATCGCTCTGATATCACATAAAGTTTTTTTAAACATAACTCCCAACATATCTTTTTCTACATCAGATTCAAGAGTTATATATTTTTTCAAATCCTGAATCGATACAAGCGAATTTGCATCTGAACCATAAATAGCAAGCAAAACATACCTTGTACTAGGGACAGTCATATTTACATTTTGAACAAAGTACTTATAAAAATTATCAGATAACACCTCATTTGACATAACTGCAAAATACATTTGTTTATATTTTAAATTAGTTGCCATTTTATCCTGCTGTACTTTATCGTAAAAATTATCATTATAAGGATTTCTGGCTTGCTTATGAAAATCAAAATTGAAAACCCTTGGGGATGTTAAATCTCTAAAGTAATACGGAGCATCAGAAGCAAACGGCATTATTATGACATCATCTACTCCAAGATGCAAATTATCAGACTCTAATCTAACCGTTTTTAATGCATTCGTTTTTAAAATTCTAAAAAACGGATAATTATGGGTACAATATATAACGCAAAAAGTAATAAATACACTCAAAAATATTTTACAATGCTTATCCGATAAATTGGTAAATAAACCAATAACAGATAGTATGAATAGCGGAGGAAGCAAATATAAAATATATCTAACAGTTAAAATATTGACCTTAAATAAGGCAAAAAATACAGATAACACAAAACTTAAAAAGAAAACATAATATAGAGTTTTTAAAAATTTATCTTCAGTCTTTGCACCTTTAACTAAAGCCCAAACAAAATAAACACAAGGAACAACAACGGCAATAGTAAAAATAAATGTAAAATTATATGGATCTATTGATGGCCAGTAAATATTACTAATAAGAGTAGAACCAAAAAAATTACGAATTACGTCTATAACATGGAAAAATTGTAACTCTCCTTCACGCGCAATTACAAAAAGCCGTCTTTCTTTGGCATAATAGGCAACCATACAAAAATAAGGAATAAGCAAAACATATTCAGCAGCCACAGCCTTAAGATAACTAATAAAAACTCTTTTCTTGCTTTTAAACAAATAAATAGAATAACAAATAAATAATGAAATATTATACAAAATTCCACCAACTAACGTATAAGGAATTAATACATTTGCGATAACAAGTTTTATTAAAGAATTTGTATCATTTTTCTGCTCAAAATCAATTAAATAATTGAAAGATAAAAGAACTAAAAATGTAACAATAGGATACATTCTTACCTCTACAGAAAATAGAACCAATAATGGACTAACAGCAGCTAAAGATGCAGCCCAAACAGCAATTTTTTCCGTAGATATTTTCTTTGCGGCAGTATAAACCAAAGGTATAGAACCCAGACCGAAAATCAAAGATAAAATCCGCATCGGAATTTCACTTTGCCCAAAAAGTTTCATCCAAAAATGTAACAGAAAAAAATACAAAGGAGTATGCTGTAAATCAAGTGTTAACAAATTTTCCATAATACCATAAGGGAAAGACTGCTTTGCACTGAACCACGAACATGCCTCATCATACCATAAATCAGTATCTATATATAATAAACGCAACCAAATTGCAACAACTGCAATTACCACAAAAATTAAACCATTTAAAAATTTCTTCTTATCCATAAGCTACTTTCTTTTTATTTAACAATAATTATACTATATTTTCCATATTTGAATTAACATTTAACAAATCATTTGCTTGATATATTTAATATCATCATTACCCAGTTTAAAAAGTTTATATACAAAATCATCTATTTCTTTAAATAAACCTGTGTCATAATTAGCCAGCAAAGCATTTACAAAATATTCCAATTTTGCTTTTTCACTAACAGATAATTTAATAAACGGTAACTGCAGCAAATTACATTTCAAAATTTTTATTCCTCCGAATTTTTTCATATAAATATAGTTAAAAAGCTCAGAATTCAAAAATGCCAACACTGTTTTAATAGAATGAGTTTCCATATTTGGAATTAAAATATTAGCACTATTTAAAAATAAACTTCCTTGATTATCATACGCAAAGACAAGATTTTTCGATATAAATTTATAAACAAGTTTTTCTTTTGCTCTATATAGAGAATCCGGAGCTGTTTGCTGATATAAAGACCTGTTATACAGAACAAAATTTTTTGCAGGACGTAAAAAATACTTTGAAATCTCCTTTCCTGTATAAATAGGTTCTTCACCAGTTGTAGAAGAATGTTTAAGATGCTTTCTATTATTACCGGTTACAATACCAAGCCCCCAAAAACTGTTACTCAGAGTTTCATACTCATTTAAATATATTTTATTTATAATCTCTGCATCCCTATTAGTCATCAGCGAAAATGTAAAATTCTTATTATTTTTATAGACACCTGATGAAACAAAATTTTCACACTCATTTTTAACAATTTTTATATTATCTGTATCTGAGGACTTAAAAAGCTCTAAAAATACAACATTTGTCAATACCCCCTCAAAAGTTCTACCTAAAAAATAAATGGACTTTAAACAATATTTATTTAAAATAAATTCTCTAATATCTTTATGGACTGCAACATTTAAAACTGATTCAGGCAACACAAATGCACAATAGCCGTTTTCTTTGATAAATGAGTACGACTTCACAATAAAATATGAAAAAGATTCATTCGAACTAATTTCAGGATATAACGAACAATAATTGTCTTTCGTCATCGCACCCCATGGAGGATTTGTTGCTATTACATCAAATTTTACATCTTTCAAAAGTTTTTTTTCAGATATAAAATCCATATTAAAAATTTTAGGATTAAACTCAATATTTCTATATTTTACAATTAAATTTATTTTAGAAATAAAACAAGCATTTTCATCAATATCACAACCGTACAAATTTTCAGGGTTAACAATTTTTTCTGCAGCCGCAAGCAGAAAACTTCCGGTTCCACAGCAAGGATCAAGATACACAGAATCATCTCGTAATTTATCTTTTATAAAATCCAGAATAATCTCCGGAGTATAATATGCTCCCTTAACATTCTTAGTACCTTCTTTTAATAAAGACTGATATACAAGTCCCAGAAAATCTCGTTCCTGAAGAGGATACTCCATATTTAACAGTATTTTATCAATAGACGTGCCATATTCTTCTAATATAGTCCCCAGATATTTATTTCTTGAAATAATTTTATATTTAGAATCTAACTCAACAAGCCCCGTATTTATTAGAAATTTAATTGCCAGTGTATAAATAATAGAACGGATATTACAATTGTTTTCCTTTACGTAAGAGATAATCCTATCTAACAAAATCATATTCTTTTTATCACTAAAATACTCAAGAGGGATTATGTTTTTTACAGAACATCTTTTGTTAGCCCTTTTAGATAATTTATTATTTATATCTTCGGCATCCACTCCCAGTCGAGCCCAATTATTTATTGTTGCTGTGGAAATAATATTTTTCTCCATACCCCCTCCAATATAATTTTATCAAAAAAAATATAAGAACATATTTTATGTAAGATTAAAAATATCAGATGTAACATATTGTAACAGAATTGTTTATTAAAAAACATTTTTTATATATGCTGTGCGTGTGTGGACAAAAAGGAGGGATTTATGCCAAAATTCAATTTAATGTCATACATCATGCCACCGGAGGATACAATGTTTTTTACGCTGTTTCAAGACAGCTCGGACATTTGTATTGAAACTGCCAAATTATATGACGAAATAATGAAAAATAAACTCACGGAAGAACAAAAAGAAAAAGCTCTAAAATATAGAAAAAAGGGTTCAATATCATTCAAATTAACACTTAAACAATTGAATAAAAGTTTTATAACCCCTATAGAAAGAGAAGATATACAATATATTGCAGTTCAATTACGAAAAATTAATAAACGAATTGTAAAAGCCTGTTTAAATTTAGAAGTGTACAGATTAACTGAATACACTGATGAAATGAAAGAACAGGCCTTTACTTTAGTTCAAGCAACAGAACAGTTGGGAAAAATAATTAAAAAATTTAAAAAAGTAAGCAACGTAGAAGAAATTACAGCTGCAAACATTGCAATGAAAGAACTTGAGTCTCATGGTGATGAAATTCACAGAAAAGCAATGTATGAATTATTTTCAGGAAAATATGATGCTCTAGAAGTTATAAAACTTAGAGATATATACAAAGAAATTGAAAATGCACTCGATGCTTGTTTTTATGTATCAGATACAATTTTAAATGTTGTTTTAAAACAAAGCTAGGAAGTAAAAATGACAATAACAATAATATTATTATTTGCAGTAGTTATAATTGCACTTATTTTTGAATTTATCAACGGATTCCACGATTGCGCAAATGCAATAGCAACGGTTGTATCAACAAAAGTTCTTTCACCAAAACAAGCAGTGTTATTTGGTGCAAGTCTGGAATTTATAGGAGCTTTAACTGGAACCCATGTTGCTAAAACCATAGGTTCAGGAATTGTGAATTCTGAAATGATAACTCTTACAGTCATTTTCTGCGCATTATTAGCTTCTGTATTGTGGAATTTATTGACATGGTATCTCGGATTACCTTCAAGTTCATCTCATGCACTTATTGGTGGTCTACTGGGAGCAACAATAGTAAAAGCAGGAATTGAAGCGATTCATTTCAATACTCTTATCGATAAAGTAATCATCCCAATGTTTACATCACCAATTTTGGGGTTTTGTGCAGGATTTCTTCTTATGCTTATTATAACCTGGATAGTACTTATTACCCGAGCTCATCCGGGAACAGTAAATAAACGATTTAGAAAGCTTCAACTTTTGTCTTCTGGATTAATGGCATTGAGCCATGGCTCAAATGATGCCCAAAAAACAATGGGGATAATTACACTGGCACTATTAGCAGGAGGTCTCTTACATAAAAATGCTACAGGAGACTTTGATATTCCTATATATGTAATTATTGCCTGTGCTCTTACAATGGCAGCCGGAACAATGAATGGCGGCTGGAAAATTATAAAAACAATGGGACACAAAATCATAAAATTAAAACCTATACACGGTTTTGCAGCTGAAACTTCTGCTGCCGCGTTAATATTAACGGCATCGCATTTTGGAATTCCTCTAAGTACAACTCATGTCATATCTACAGCAATTATGGGAGTCGGCTCAACACTACATGCACATGCTGTAAAATGGAGAATCGTTGGAAATATTGTTATTGCATGGATTCTAACAATTCCTGCATGTATGATAATTTCTTCAATAATCTACTACTTAATCTATAAAGTCGTAAGATAAAAATCAGAATTATGTTCAAAAATAAAATATTTATAGCTGCATTTATTTTATTATTTATACTTGCAAGTATAGTATTCACAAACTCATTAAATTATAAACTGAAAAAATACTTAAGTATGAGTAAGTTTAATGGGGCTATTGGAATAGCTGTTGCAAAAGACAACAAAATTACAACTATAAATAATAAAAAGTACCCGATGCTAAGTATTTTTAAATATTTTGTAGCTATAAAAGTTTTAAAAGACTTAGAAAATAAAAATATACCTCTAAATCAACAATTAACAGTCAAAAAAAATATGATTGACACAAATACTTATAGTCCAATGCTGAAAAAATATACCACCTATCCTATTCGGATAAGCATTGCCGAGCTATTAAAATATATGATTTGTGAAAGTGATAATAATGCTTGCGATATTCTGATTGAATATACCGGAGGTATAAATCAACTAGAAAAATTTGTCCATAACATTGGGTTTACAAATATAGAAATATCAGTTAATGAGAAAAAAATGAACAGAGAAATAGCTGCTCAATACCTAAACAAATCAACACCTAAAGATATTATATTAATTATGAAATATATAAAAGAAACAAATTTTCTATCTAAACAACATCTTATCTATTTAGATACCTTAATGGGGCAAACAACAACAGGCTCAAATAAATTAAAAGCAGGGCTTCCAAGCAACATAACTCTCTATCATAAAACAGGATCTGGTTCAAGAACACCGCAAGGAATAAAAATTGCAGATAATGATGCTGGATATGTCGTTTTATCTGATGGCACTGTTTATTATATAGCCGTTATGATTAAAGATTCAAATATGTCAGATGACGATAATGCTAAAATAATTAGTACTATTTCAAACATCATATACAACCATTATTCAAAACAGTAAAAACCATTAAATAAACTTATAATACCGAATGCCTTAATCTCAAACTTATGTTCATGATAATATCAAAAATATGGATAATATTATAATCAGAACAGCAGTTATTGATGATGCTGCAGAAAGTATCCATCCTTTTGCCCAAAATAATCGCACCATCTGTCATACGCAAAGCACTCTCTTTATTACACCTTAAAAACCAATCGTAGCAACAAAAAAGACCCCGAAGGGTCAAATTTGTTAAATGGGGCGCCTTATGGGTCTATGTTCGAACTTTTCAATGCAAAAGTTAGACCAATATTCCAAAAATCTGAAAACCTTATTTTCCTTCAGGATATAGATATATATTTAAATCGAATGACAGCATAAAATTAAACAAAAAACCATTTGTAATTTTTATGATATACTCTAAATATGAGTAATAAAGAACATATAAAGTGTCCTATTTGTGACTTAGATGCTATCAAATGCCAGTCAACATCAGATGAAATTAATATAATTCAATGCCCAGTATGTGGTGAATTTGGATATGGGAAATGGAATAATGAACCAAATTTATCAGAAAATGATAAAACTATCTTGAAAACATATTGCTTTAGATACATGAAATCAGATGGCATACATCGTCCTAAACCTATTACAAAAGAAACAAAAGATGAAATTATTAATAGTATAAATCCCCCTAGAACTTTGAATGATAAAATTAATTTCATTATTAAGGATTTGGCAGACTCTACAAGTTTTGTTGGTGAAACAATTGAAATACCAAGACCAAATGGGCACAGATTATATTTCTGTAAGAATGAAGATGAATTACAAAACATTCTTGAAGAGATAAAACAACAAGAATATATTACAGGTAATACAGTTTCAATTTTAGATACAATAGACAAATCTAAAGGATTACCACCTAGAAAAATTGCGGTTACTGCAAAAGGTCTTAAATATGCAGATACATTATTCAATAGAACTAATTCAAATCAATGTTTTGTGGCAATGTGGTTTAATGAGTCAACTACAGCGTTATATGAAACCATTCAAAAGGCTGTAACTGGCAATCCTAAAGCTGACAGAAATAGTATAGAATTTGGTGCTAATTACAACATAATGAAGATTGATGAGAAGGAACACATCAACTATATTCCTGCAGAAATTATTGAGGAAATAAAGAAAAGTAAATTTATGATAGCGGATTTATCAGGTTACAGAGGTGGAGTGTATTATGAAGCTGGATTTGCCGATGGACTAGGTCTTCCAGTTATTTTAACTTGTAGTAAAGAGTGGTTTGAACCACATACCGATAGCAAAGGAAAAACTCACGAAGGCGTGCATTTTGACCTCAAACAAAAAAACATACTAATATGGGAAAACAATAAACTTGATGAGTTTCAAAAGAAATTGGTTGCACGAATTGAAAAAATTATCGGTTTTAATTAATATTATTAACTTGCAAATGAAATTTTACTATAATTGACTTTTTAAATATCATCATTATAAAAATAGTATGAAGATAAAAAAATACATTTGCCAAGGCGTTCCTGTTGAAATAAGAATTGAAGAAGATACTCTTTCTCACAAAGAGAAACTGTATATAATACTAGAACTATTAAAAGAATCTATTGAGCTAGAGTATACTCCTATTGTAATTGAAAACAAGGATAAAGAAAAAATAGCAATATATCATAGGTCAGATTACGTATTAAAAAAGATGATGAATACATTAAAAGAAGAAATTGAAATGGAAAATCTTGAAAAATTAAATAATCAACCTAAAAAACAAAAACACAAACGTAAAAAATAATATCAAAATATATAATACTAATAATAAATAATATATAAAAGTTCGAAACCCATAAGGGGTAAAAGCAAGGTCTAAAACCCAAAAGCCACAAGGGTTCTATTTTTTAAGAAATTTTTCCCAACTAAGATACAAAAAGCTGTTCGAACCCTTAAAAACCAGTCGTAGCAATAAAAAAGACCCATTTGGGTCTTTTGTTATAAAATGGGGCGGGTGATGGGATTCGAACCCACGCATATCGGAACCACAATCCGAGGCCTTAACCGCTTGGCGACACCCGCCATCTCGTGTAATTCTATATTATCAAAAAAAAAGCTAAAATCAAGAGGTAATTATTCATTATGGTATTTCTTAAATACACAAGGATAATTTTCATTTCTTAAACATTTCATAATCATTACACCAGTATTATTAGCTAATGATTCATAGGAATAATCATCAAATATTGTAGAAGTTTTACCTGATTTATCAATCACTATTAATCTATACCTTGTAAGAGTTCTCGGTGAACGATGTCTTCTGCGTCTAACTTTTCTATATTTTTCAACTTTTGTCCCGACAATATTATCTGCTATAAAGATATATCTGGATTGCTCTATATTAAACATATTAACACTAGAAATTTTGCACATATTCAATTTAGCCTTACAAACAAAAAGTTCATCCCTTTTAATATTAAATAGAGCAATAAGCATTAAAATAAAACTAATAATAATAATTTCTTTTTTAAACATATAAAAACAATAAAGTTAAATAAAAGTATACTCTTAAAATAAAAGAGGCTCATTTGCAGAGCCTTTCTTATTATTAATTTATTCTTTGAAACATATAACCGATACCTCTGGCCGTAAGTATTAGCTCAGGATTTGCCGGATCAGTTTCTAATTTTGAACGTAATCTTGAAATATGAACGTCTACAACACGTGTATCAATCCTATGATCAGGTGGATAAGCCCATACATGCTGTAAGATTTCATTTCTCGAAAAGGCTTGACCAGAATTATTAACTAATAGTTCAAGCAAACTAAATTCCATTCCTGTAAGTCTAATTCGTTCATTTTTTCTATAAACCTGACGACGAGCAGTATCAATCTTAATATTTCCTGTTGTTATAACATTTTTAGTAACTTTACCTGATGGAGTAACCATTTCTCGATTATTTGTTCTACGTAAAACAGCCTTTACTCTGGCCTCTAATTCCTTTGGACTGAATGGCTTGATAACATAATCATCCGCACCTAATTCCAGACCGGTAATTCTTTCAGATACATCACCAAGAGCTGTTAAAATAATAATAGGAACATCTGAAGATCTTCTAATCTCCCTTGTAACGCCATAACCATCCATTTTTGGCATCATTACATCTAAAACTACTAAATCCGGATTATACTTATTAAATGCAGCTACCGCTTCTTCTCCATCTTGCGCTGTATAAACATCATATCCGGCCATTTTTAAACGAGTTTCTAAAATACGTCTTATACTGGATTCATCATCTGCTAAAAGAATTCTTTGACGATCCTCAGTTTCATTAGCCACTTCAACATTTTCTGACATAGTCTTTTCCTTACTTACTTTACAAAATCTTACACCACTTTACTTATGAAAAATATTACGTTTTGTTTATTTTTCTATATTTTTATAACATTATGTTACACTAAGTTACGAAAAATTGCAAGCACGTATTTTTAAAAATATCTATAATTTTGACTCCAGAATATGTCTGAATTTTTCTAAATCTTCTTTTGTATCAATACCAACAGGAACAAAATCAACCAAAGAGGTTTTTATTCTCATTCCATTTTCCAGTGCTCGTAATTGCTCAAGACTTTCTGTTCGTTCTAAAGGAGTCTGATTAAGCTTAGTCATTCTTTCTAATGCTGATCTTTTGTAACCATAAATCCCCAAATGACCATAAAAAGTTGCAATACCGGTGTTACGTTCAAAAGGGACTTTTGAACGCGAAAAATAAAGAGCAAAACCTTGGTTATCCACTACACACTTGACAAGATTTGAATTATTTATTTCTTGTTCATCAGTTATAATTCTTAAAAGAGTTGAAATATCCGCGTTATCATCCTCTTTGACATTACGAATAACATCATCAATACTTTCAGGCTTAATTAATGGTTCATCACCTTGTAAATTACAAATATATGAAATTTCAGGATGTCTGGATACAACCTCCATAATTCTATCTGAACCACATTTATGGTTAATTGATGTCATTTCAGCTTCACCGCCAAAAGAAGTAACACAGTCATAAATTCTACTGTCATCGGTTGCTACAATAATCATATCCGCCAATTTAGACTGTTTAGCTTTTTCATAAACCCACTGAATTACGGGTTTTCCCATAACTTCAATAAGAGGTTTACCTTCTAATCTTGATGACCCGTACCTGGCAGGTATTATTATTGCTGTTTTTGACATTATTTTTTATTCCTCCAATATTTATCAATGTTAATTTGTCTGACTCCTAATTTGTAACCTACAATGACAGAAATAATAACAACGAACAATATAATATAAACAATTGGCTGTCCCGAGGTTATATTATTATAAAAATTTATAAATGGCTGCAATAAAATATCCATTTATTTACCTCTTCTTTACGACAAATGAAGTCCACTGATCTTGCTGAATTTCTTCCACAAGTTCCAACCCTTCACGTTCATAGGCCTCAATGACCATATCTCGTTTTTCATAAAGAATCCCGCTTAATGACATTAATGCTCCAGCTTTCATAATATTTTTCAAATCTCCCATAATTTCAGCAAGAACAAAATGTAATATATTCGCAACTACAAAATCAAATTTGTCATTAATTTTATCTGCAGTCCCTACTTCAAAGGTACATTCAACATTATTTTTAGCAGAATTTTCACGTGCAACGTCAATAACAGTTTCATCATTATCACAACCATAGACATAAGATGCCCCGAGCTTCTTCGCTAAGATTGACAAAATGCCAGACCCCATACCAACATCAGCAACTCTATACCCAGGTTTCATATATTTTTCAAGAGCTTTCATACATAATTGTGTTGTCTGATGTGTACCAGTTCCAAATGCACAGCCGGGCTCCAATTTAATCATAATTTCATTTTTCTTAGGACTGTAGTCAATCCAATCCGGAACAACAGCTATTTTATCGGTAACATGGGTTACATCCCATTTTTCTTTCCACTTTTGAGACCAATCTTCATTTTGTTTTTCTTCGAGTTCAAACTCCCAGCTACCCAAATCTTCTTCGGATAAACCTCTGGAAATAAATTCTGCTCTATATAAATCAAGAATATTTTCAATATCGTACTTTAAATCTTCATACATAGAATTGTTATCATTTCTCAAAAAAATTCTCAATGTTCCTTCTGTAGAACTAACCAATTCCAAATCTTTGTAAGCTTCTTCAGCCAAAACAATGCCTTCGCAATCAAAATTATCAAAAAAGATTTCAGAAATAATATCTTCCATTTCGGGATTTATTTTTAATCTTAATTCAAAATAATTCTTGTCCATACATATCCTTTTAAAATTATGTCGGGACTATATATCCCGACTAAAAATCTGTTATAACTATTCAAAATTGATTTATCATAACTTACAACATCCTAGAAAATTATATCTGTTCGAAAAATTATCCTTCTAAAAAAGCACCCATTTTTCTGAATTTATCATAACGTTGATTCATCAGCTCATCTCCTGACAAACCAGATAATTCATCCAAAGCCTGCAGGATAGTTTTTTTCATTTCTGCAGCCATTAGCTCATAGTCAGTATGAGCCCCTCTTGTAGGCTCTTTAATAGCACCGTCAATAATACCAAATTTTAAAAGATGCGGAGCAGTAATTTTAAGAGCAGTAGCAGCTTCCAAATTTTTTGAAGCATCACGCCAGAGGATAGAAGCACATCCTTCCGGAGAAATTACTGTATAATAAGCGTGCTCTAATAAATAAACCTTATTTGCAACAGCTAATCCCAATGCACCTCCGGAACAACCTTCCCCTGAAATAATTGCAACAACAGGCACGCTCAATTTAGCCATTTCTCTTAAATTCATAGCAATAGCTGCACCTTGTGCATGCTCTTCTGCACTAATACCTGGATAAGCTCCCGGAGTATCAATAATAGTAACTATAGGAATATTAAATTTATTTGCATGCTTGAATAATCTTAAAGCCTTTCTATAACCTTCAGGTTGCGGCATACCAAAATTATATTCCAAATTTTCTTTTGTAGATTTGCCTTTCATAGTACCAATAATCATCACAGGCTTTCCATCAAGCTTTGCAAGCCCGCCAACAATTGCTCGATCATCAGTTCCAACCCTATCACCATGAAGTTCCACAAAATCGGTACACATCAAATTTACGTAATCCAAAAACTTAGGACGCTCAGGATGACGCGCGATTTGCATTTTTTGTGTAGGATCAAGATTTGCAAATAATTCCTTTTTAAAATCTTCAGCTTCTTGCTCCAATGTCTCAATATCTTTATTTAAATCCATGCCGGACTCCAAACTCATTTTTTTTAGTTCCTCAATTTTTTCTTGAATTTCCAATATAGGTTTTTCAAAATCTAAAGCTGTTGACATACGTAATACTCCTTATTCATGCATAGCCAAGATATTTGCCAATGTAGCTTTCAAATCTTTACGAGAAGATACAACATCAACCTGACCGTACTTCATTAAATATTCTGCAGTTTGGAAATCTGCTGGAAGTTTTTGCCTGATTGTTTGTTCAATAACCCTACGACCAGCAAAACCAACACGTGCACCCTGTTCTGCAACAATAATATCACCCAAGGTACCAAAACTTGCGGTTACACCTCCAAAAGTAGGATCTGTAATCAGATTAATATATAACAATCCGGCTTCATCCAATCTGGCACAAGCACATGAAGTTTTAGCCATCTGCATCAAGCTCAATGCACTTTCTTGCATTCTTGCCCCGCCTGATGAAGTAGCAACAAGCACAGGGAGCCTTAGTTCTATGGCTTTTTCCATAATTCTTGTAACTTTTTCACCGACAACACTTCCCATTGAGCCACCCATAAAATCAAAATCCATAACAGCAGTAGCTACGCGATGACCATCAATAGAACCAATTCCGGCAATAACAGCATCATTTAAACCTGTTTTTGATTGAGCAGCCGCTAATCTGTCTTTATAAGATTCTGTATCAACAAACTCAAGCGGATCTGTAGGTTTGATATCAGAAAATAATTCTTCAAAAGAACCTTCGTCAAACAATTGCTTAATTCTTGTTCTTGCATTAATCCTGAAATGATAATCACAAACAGGACAGACCATTGAATTTTCTTCAATATCTTTTTTCAACAATTGAGCATTACAATGAACACATTTTGTCCACAAATCAGGATTTGCCTCTATTTCAACCCTGGCTTCCAATGCTCTGCGCTGAATCTGTGCCTCTTTACGCTTTTCAAACCAATCTTGAACTGTCATATTATATACCTTCTTATATCCCTAAAGATAGAAAAATCTATCTACAAATTTTATTATACATAAAAAATTTTTATTGGCAAAAAGGATAAATATTATTTACAAAGTAAGAAATATGTAAGATAGTTTATTACTGATTCAAATCCCTATAATGCTTACGTATTTGCTCGGTTAAATCATTAGAAATTTTAATATTTTGAAGGGTCATGTGATATTTTCGCAAATTGGCAATATTTTCTGATTCTTCTAAAAGATCCCTTTGAGGTTGAACTGTAATATTATCTTTTACCTTTTCAAATTCTGTTTTTGCCTGTTTTGATATAATTCTGGCAACAACTTCATCCAAATCATTTCCACTAACTCCATATTTAGAAGCTATTTCAGCTACGGTTTTACCTTGTGGGAAAGTATAGAGCCAATTTACAGACAATCTGTCGCCCTCTCCAACATGAACAATTCCTTTTTGATGAGGAGTGTACATTATATCTTTCTTAAAAGGGCTATGACCTAAACCTATCGCATGTCCTATTTCATGCAAAATAGTATGGTATACCTCTTCTTCATCCATATAATCAGCATGGACGAGTCCTTCTGTAAGACCTATTGCAACTTCAGCACTGTATAGCCTATTTGCCTTATCATATTGAAAATAACAATGTCCTAAAGCCTGTCTTTCAACCCGTTTCCAATCAACATTAATATTTGAGGCAAGTAATGTATCTACAACAACGAAAGAAACTTTGCCGTTAGAAACCCTATGCCATTCATCAAGAGCCTTTTTTACATATTGCCTGTATTTTAAATCCTGTCCTTTTTTTGAATAAAACTTCATAGGAGCAATATAAACCTTTAATGGCATCATATTCCACCTAATTAAACGACCATTTTTTATTGATTCTTGTAAATAGGTTTTCTTCTCCATATTTTTATTGTATAATAAAACACACGAGAATAAAAGTAAGATATTACAGACTAAGGAGAAAAATTATGGGTATGGATTTAATGAATATCATGAAACAAGTTCAAAATGTTCAGAAAAAAGCTGGAGTTATCCAAGAAGAACTTGCAAACTTGGAAGTTACCGGAGAATCTGCAGGTGGAGCAGTAAAAGTTATATGCGATGGTCAAGGAAGATTTAAATCAATTTCAATCAAACCTGAAGCTATTAATCCGGAAAACCCTTCATCTGTCGATTCTGAAACAATTGAGATGCTTGAAGATGTAATTTCTACAGCAATAAAACAAGCTAACGAAAAAGCTTCTGCTGAAATGGAATCAAGAATGAACCAATTAACAGGCGGATTAAAAATTCCTGGACTATTTGGTAAATAATAAGAAAATACTCATCCATATAATAAATACATCCCCTCTATTATTTTGAGGGGATGTATACAAGGAGAGAAGAATTTAAATGATATATCCCAAATCAATAGCTACACTAATAGAACAATTTCAAAAATTTCCATCTGTAGGTCCAAAATCAGCACAAAGAATGGCTTTTTATCTTTTAAGAATGCCTACAGTTGATGTAGAAAATTTTGCAAAAGCTATCATTGAAGCTAAACAAAATACTCAGACTTGCGAAATTTGTTTCAACTTATCGGCTTCAAGCCCTTGTGAAATTTGTTCTTCTACGCAAAGAGACAGGTCAACTATTTGTGTTATAGCTGAAACTAAAGACTTGATTGCAATTGAAAAAACAAATGAATATAAAGGGCTATATCATGTTCTCCAAGGATTGATATCTCCTATGGATGGCATTGGAGCTGAAGATATAAGAATAAAAGAACTCTTGAGCAGACTAACAAACGACGAAGTAAAAGAAGTGATTCTTGCACTAAGTCCATCTGTTGAAGGCGAAGCGACAAGTCTTTATCTTACAAAACTTATCAAACCTTTTAACATAAAAGTTTCAAGAATAGCTTTTGGATTACCTGTTGGCGCAGATTTAGAATACGCTGACGAAATTACAATTGCAAAAGCCATAGAAGGAAGAAGAGAAATTAATTAACTAACTGGAGCTTTCTTTTTTAGTGGTAAACAGCTTATATTTAATGTTATGAATGAAAATATTCTAGAAATTAAAAACCTTAACGTAATTTATAAAACAAAAAAAAGCATTCTGGGAACAGAACAATCTGTTCATGCTGTAAATAATGTTTCATTAAACATAAAAAAAGGAGAAATCCTCGCAATAGCAGGTGAGTCAGGTTGCGGCAAGTCAACTCTTGCAAAAACAATAATGAAATTAATTGCCAGCAACAGTGGAGAAATTCTCTTTAACGGTCAAAATATCCTTAAATATAAAACAAGAGATGAAAACAAAAATTTCTATAAAAAAGTGCAAATGATTTTTCAAAATCCCTATTCCAGCCTGAATCCCAAAATGAAAATATCAGAAATATTAAAAGAACCTCTTTTAATAAATACAAAATACAACCAAAACGAAATTCAAAACATTATTGAAGAAAATCTTAAAAAAGTAGGGATTGAAAAATCGGCCCTAAAATTATATCCGCATGAATTTTCAGGAGGACAGAGGCAAAGAATAGCAATTGCTCGTTCACTTATATTAAACCCCGAATTTATTATAGCAGATGAACCTGTTAGTGCTCTGGATGTTAGTATACAAGCTCAGATTATAAACTTACTAAAACAATTAAAAGACGATTATAATTTAACTTTTTTATTTATTTCACATGATTTAAGCGTGATTAAATACATATCAGATAGAATTGCAATCATGTATCTTGGTGAAATTGTTGAAATTGGAAAAACAGAAGAAATATTTAAATCACCAAAACATCCGTATACTATGGCACTATTAAGTGCAGTTCCGGAATTGTATCCGGAAAATAAGAAAAACAAAATTAACCTACTTGGAGAACTTCCATCTCCAGAAAACTTACCAAAAGGGTGTAAATTTCATACAAGATGCCCTTATGTAAAAGAAAAATGTAAGATAAAAATTCCACAATATACAGAATTTTCAAATACTCATAATTGTAAATGTTTCTTATACGAATAGCAAAAAATTTAATTTACGGATTTTATCATGCTTACTATGATAAAAATAACAATTAACAACGCAAAAACACATTTACCATTAAAAAAAGCAAAAGGTTCAATAATCGCACGAAGAAAAAAAGCTACAGAGCTAAACAATCAATTCTTTAATAATCTCAAAGGCGCATTTGCCTATGGTGATGTTTCTCTAAATATATTTACTCAGATTCTAAAAAAACATGTACCCCAAAATATAAATTTAACAGTTCTCAGCAATCAAAATACCCCATTCAGCAATACTTCACTTAATATTTCAAATAATTTGACCATAAATGGATATATCCTATCTGTACCAACTGATATAAAAAACAAAATATCAAAAAATAATATTGGTATTATTATGCAATCTACACTGGAATTATTTGAAAGAGTACTGAATCCAAAATATAATAAAAGAGGAATTGATATAATTAATAAAAACTTAAATAGCCCCAAAATCTCCAATTTTTTAAATTTAATTTGCTCAAAAAATAGTTTAACAGAATCTGACATTTCTACAAGTCTTTCAGAAATTACTCCACAACAACAAATTGATATACTACAAACTATCAGATATAGTCTCAAACTAAAATTAAATAAATATAGAGCAGGAAATAAATACCAAAAAGAAATAGAAAAATTATATAAACATAAAAATGAACAAAAACCTGAACCATTTAAATATACACAACTACAATTGCCTCAAAAAATAAAACTTTTAGAAAAAAAACTAGCCACAATAATAAAAGAAGAACGAGCTAAAATGACCAAGTCTTAAAATTTCTATGATATAATAAGTCTATGGATAAAAAAATTATTACAACTAACAGAAAAGCTTTTCATGACTATAATATTTTTGAAAAATATATAGCAGGGATTGTTTTGACTGGAACTGAAATAAAATCCATCAGAAAAAATGCCATCAATTTAAAAGATAGTTTTTGCAAAATCGAAGATAACGAAATATTTTTATATAACTGCCATATTTCCCCTTATGAACAGGGAAATAGATATAACCATAAGGCTGAAAGAACCAGAAAATTACTTTTAACAAAAAAAGAAATTCTTAAAATGCACTCCAAGATTAAAAAAGACGGATACACAATAGTTCCTCTTGAAGTTTTCATTACAAAAGGATTTGCTAAAGTAGAAATAGGACTTGCTAAAGGTAAAAAACTACACGACAAACGCGATGATATCGCTAAAAAGGATCAACAAAGAGAAATGGCCAGAGCATCAAAAATAAAATATTAAAATTGCACCTAAATATATTTCATACAAACACAATCAACAAAAAATTTCTGTAGTATTATTTTCATCCATTTTAATATATTGTAATCAAAATTACAAAAAAAAACCTGATTTCAATTGAAATCAGGGATAAAATTTGTAGGGGAAAAATTAAATTGGAGTTAAAATATAGAATAAAAATTTTTATGCAATATGTAACATTTGCTTATTATATGCGGCTATAAAATTCATTTGCTGGAATAGCAAGTCGGATCTATCAACAAATGGTTCAGGTGCAGCAGCAACTGTTGTAGTTACCTGATCTTTATAAATATCTTGTAATTTTTTATCAATCTTTTTTAAATTTGCAACTGCCATATTTTTAGCCTCTCTTATTCGTCTCTCTTGTATATATAAAGTATATACAAAGTTAATAATTTCAGATTGGCTAATTATTGTTACAAATCGTAATATATTATAAAAAATTTTAAACTTTTAGCAACTTGTCAGATTAAAATGTTTTTATATACTTGTAGGGAAAATAGGAAAGTATTCATGACAGAACAAGCAATTAACGCTTTAAACATTCCAAGTATTCAAAACAACAAACAAATTAACTTTCAAAAAAATGCCGTGTCTTATCCTGCAATGCAAGGAACATCGATGCAAGGTGTACCTCAAAGTGTAGGCGACACCCAACTTGGGAATAGAGTAAAAAACAGCTCAGATATGGCACAAAGCCCATATACACTACCGGTTGCAGCAGGTACATGGTATGCAATAGCCCAGGGAATGGATAAATTCGGTAAAAAATGTTCAGGAAGCTACGATGAATCTATCCTTGGTAAAATTACAGGAAAAGCAGACAAACTATCTGACAAAGTCGCAGACAGCGCTCTTTTTAAATCCTCATTTGGTCAATGGGTAGGGAAAAAATATACAGCCCTTGCAAACTATTTAAACAAAGTATCATCTAATCCTAAAAATAGGATTATGTATGCATTAAAAAACCATAAAACAAACCCTGAATGCAAATTAGTCAGAGTTCCGGCAGCTGGACTTGATGGATTTTTAGAAGCCGATACAAGACAAGTATTCGAAGAATTTCTAAAACCGGCAAAAGAAGCTGTTCAGTTAAAACAATACGGCGTATCAAAAGATGTTATAGATAATATTGCAAAACTTCCAAAAGCAGACAAACTTTTAAAACTGCAAGAAGAAGAATTAAAATATTTTGGTGTAAAAGCTAAAGATATTGCAGGAAAATCAGCAGATGAAATAGCCAATTTACTAAAAGAATTAAAAATAACTAAAGGTCTCGGATTTGATTCTGTAAAACATTATGAAAAAGTTATGCAGGAAGAATATGCACTTTCTCATATGGATGAAATATTAAAAGCACTGAAAAAAGGAGACCAAAAATTAAAAATTTCAATTTGGAAAAAAGATGGCTCAATGGGAAAAGTATTTGGGCACTTATTTGGTAGAGAAATTGGCATATCAGAATTAGCAAATAAATTTGAATTATCTTTGAAAACCGGAGCAAAAACTAAATTTGGAAAATTTGTAGGTAAAGCTTTTGGCTATTTAACAGAAGGATGCACAAACAGATTTGCCGGTGGTAAATTAGCTGTAGCAATGCAAGCTTTTATCTTCGCTGATATGCTTATCCATACTTTCAATGCCCCTAAAGGTGAAAAAGGTAAAACATTAATTGAAAGATTCGTAAATGACTTTACATACTTTTTAGCTTTACCTGTAGGAATCTGGGCTATGCATAAAGCCGGCGGTTTAAAATATCTAGGAATGACAAAGGAACAAGTAAAAGCATATCGAGAAAATCTTAAACTGTTTAATCAAAACCATAAATTATATGGCAAAAAGATGTTCAAAATGCGCAAAAAAGCTCTAGACAGACAACTTATGGCTGGAGTAAAAAATCCATTTATTAAACTGCTAAAGAAAGCCGCAAATCTATTAACTATAGGTATTGAAAGAACAAAAAGCTATGTTTCAAAAGATAAATTAAACATGAATTTCTTAAGAAAATCAAAATACTGGGGTAAAAATGCTCTAGGTTATGGTATAAGATTTATAATTCCAATGTTTTTAATATCTCCATTACTTGCAAAATGGGCTACAAAAGGGGCACACGCGATATTTGGAAAACCAACAAATTCTGTACTTGATGAAGACAAAGAACCAGAAGAAGAAAAAGCTGCTAAAAATATGCAAGCATCAACCACGCAACAGACTCCAAAAACAGCAGATAAAACCACACAAGTAAATGAAACAAAAAATATACAAGAACAAAAATATAGAAACCCAAATAACTATAAAAGTGATACAAATTTAATAAAAATGGCTGCAAACGGACAAAAAGCTCCACAACAGACAACCGTAACAAATCAAACAACAAAAACAGAATCAGAAACAAATAATAATACAACAGATAATAATAAAGAAGTAGAACCAGTAAGAACATACATTCCATCTCCAATAGGAATGGTACCTAAAGGTCCTGATTCAACTGGACTAGACTCTGCATTTGCTGAAGCCGATGCGGCTGAGCAATATATTCAAAATGTTTTATCAATGAAATAAAGTTGATTGCAAAAGATATTAAAACATGCTAAAATATAGTAAGCTCTGTATAGGTGTTAATTTTGTTCCTACATTTACATAAATAGGGAGAGTTAACTCTCAAGACGCTGAAGTATACCCACCGATATATTATATCGCCAGTGGGAAACGGATTAGTCTAGGTTCTCACCCACCTGCGAGCTCAAGCAGGTAACAAAATCCGCCTATACAGGGCCTATTTTATTTTGTAATAATTGCACAAGATTCTTCAATATGATATACTGTTTTAGGGGTAGGTATGAATAAAATTTCAACAATCATAGTATCAGAAGAATTCTCAACCAGTGAAGTTTTAAAACTATTCATAGGTGAGTTTGATAATTTAGATTTGGTTGAAAATTTACAAAATTATAATGATATTTTTAACAAACTTATTTCCCTAAAAGAAAAATCATTATTAATTGTAGATTTATCAACTAATAAACAACAAAAATTAGATTTAATATTAAAAATTTCCAGAGAATGTAAAAACTGCAAAGTTTTAGCGCTATCAGATAACCCTTCAGTGGATTTAATTATTGAAATAATGAGAGCTGGAGCTAAAGAATTCTTACCTATACCAATCATCAAAAATGAATTTTTCGAAGCCGTCAATAAACTAATTCTAGAATTTGGAGAACAAAAAAAATATAACAAATGTAAGATAATTTCTGTATTTTCTAATAAAGGTGGAATTGGAAAAACTTCACTGGCATCTAACCTTGCACTGGAATTAGCAAAAATAACAAAAGAAAATATTGCTCTAATTGATTTAAACTTCCAAATGGGCGATATAACAACTTTTTTGGATTTAAAACCATCATTTAATATCTCATATATGCTGGAAAATATTGATAAAATTAATGAAACATTTCTACTGAGCACATTAGAAAAATATAAAGGAACAAGTCTATATATACTAGCTGATCCCCCTTATTTTAAACAAGCAGATAATATTCAGCCAAAACAAATTACAAAACTTTTTAATACCTTAAAAGATACTTTTTCCTATATTATAGTTGATGCAGAAGCAAGTTTTGATGGTAAAAATATAGCAGCTCTGGATAATTCTGATTTAATACTTCTTGTTACCGTTGCAAATCTTCCGGCGTTACGCAATACCCAAAGATGCTTGGAATTATTTGAAAAGCTTGGATATGACAGAGAAAAAACTAAAATCATTGTTAACAGATACATGGAAAATGATGAAATTAAAGAAACTGATATTGAAAAGGTATTATCTAAAGAAATTTATTGGAAAATACCAAACAACTATTTTGCAATAATGACTGCAATTAATAAAGGGATTCCTGTTAGCGAAATTAATGATACGACTAACATAGCACAAAGTTATAAAAAATTAGCACAACATATATCAGACAACCTTTACAGACTTAATATGGTAGAAAAATTTGAAAATATACTAAATAATAACTAATAAAAGGAGACACATGGGACTTGCAGACAGATTTAAAGATAAATTAGAGACAAAAAATATATTTGAAAAAAAAGGAATTGAACAATCATTAGCTGTAAACAATATTCAATTTATCTCAAAACCAATTACGGATAACACACTATCGCAACAAAAGACAGCTAGACAAGGTCAAATAGATTATATAGAAAACATTATAGAAATAAATGAATCACAATCAAAACATTTAACAACAAAATTTGAAGAACTGGAAACAGAAATTATAAAAAAAATAAGGAATACTCCATACTGGGAAGAATATACTCCAAAAAGACAAGAACAAATGATTTCTAAATATTTTGACAACAGGATTCAAAATTCTAAATATTCTACAATTAAATATTCTACAAACGAACGTCAAGACTTTATTCAAAATATTTTAGCACTATCAAATAACAGATAAATATATGGCCTGAATTTAAATTTTAAATTCAGGCCATACTATATTTATTCCTGAGTTTCAGGACTTTCATCAGCTATAGATTGTTCAAGTAATTTTTCTTTATATACATCCTCAAGATTATCAATATATGCAAGCTGCGTCATTTGAGTAACATACCCTTGTATAACCCCCGCTAAAGAAGATATAAGTATTAGCAAAATTATTATCCAGGCAGGCAGTTTACTTGGATCGGAACTATGTGAAAAAGCTATCGCAAACATCATAACAACTATAATAAACATTGCAATTATAAATCCAAATACTTGTGCAATAGAGGAAGTTACAACACTCACAATTAAAAACTTCAAAGCTACCAACATTGACTCTTTAAAAGCACGTTTCATAAATCGAAAAGGAGTAAGCGGATTAAAAACAGATTTTGAATATTCAAGAGTTTCTGCATACTTTATATAAACCTGTTGAATAAAAGGTGTAATAATAAATAAAGGTATAATCAACAGAAAACATAATCCAAATAAAACAATTGTAGATAATATAACAACATAAGTCTCAGGTTTTGTAGCCATAAGACACAAGAAAGCTGCAATAACCGCGAAGAAATAAAGTCCTACAGGAATACCGACATAAACAGACCAGACAAAATACACAGGAATAAGTTTTAGTCCCTGAACTAAACAATCCAAATCCATTGCAGGAATTCCTTCAGCACCATCTACTAATCGTTTATTCACAAATTTTATATAAAAACCACTTAAAAACAGAATTGGTATTATTGACAAAACCAATAATACAACAGCGGCAATCAAAACAGGCACTAAAATTTCCTTATATTCTTTATCCGCAAATTGCGCCGTTGCGCCTAACAACCCTGGAATAACAAACATCAAGGCAACCATCAAATGTTTTTTGACAACATCAGAACCCCTGTATAAATTTTTAAAACTCTCTAAAATTCGTTTCATAACCAACCTTTCTTATAAACAATAATATTTTAACAGTACACAACCTTTATATTCACTTTATCGGAAATAATACAAAAAACTTTATACAATATGCAATCCGATTTACAAAAAGTTACAAGAAAAACAATTTTGTAATAAAATATAAATTATGGAACATAAAAAATTTAAAATTAGCTCTAAATATAAACCTTCCGGAGATCAACCAAAAGCAATAAAACAACTTGTTGATGGAATAAATAAAGGTTATGATACCCAAACATTACTTGGAATAACCGGTTCCGGTAAAACATTTACAATTGCAAATGTAATCGAACAAATTCAGAAACCAACACTAATAATTGCCCACAACAAAACTCTTGCCGCTCAGTTATATAATGAATTCAAAGAACTATTTCCAGAAAATGCTGTAGAATACTTCATTTCATACTATGACTACTATCAACCGGAAGCATATATACCAAGAACAGACACATATATTGAGAAATCATCTTCCATAAACGAAGAAATTGACAGATTGAGACATAACACAACCCGAAGTCTATACGAACGAAATGATGTAATAGTAATAGCTTCGGTAAGCTGTATTTACGGACTGGGGCTCCCTGAAAACTATTTCAAAGGGGCTATAGAAATCAAAGTTGGAGATGAAATTGATAGGGATGATTTGCTTAGACACTTGGTTGAAACCAGATATGAGCGAAACGATTTGGAACTAAAATGTTCCACTTTCCGTGCAAGAGGCGATATTGTAGAAATAATGCCAGCATACGAAAAAATTATAACCAGAATATATTTTTTCGGGGAAGAAGTTGAAAAAATTGTAAAAATCGATAATGTATCGGGAGAAATACTTGAAACACCGAACTCTGTTATTATTTATCCCGCTGTCCACTATATTTCCTATGATGAAAATGAAGAAGAAACGCTAGACCTTATCAGACAAGAACTCCAACAAAGATTAATCGAGCTTAACAACGAGAATAAACTTATTGAAGCTCAAAGACTTGAACAAAGAGTAAAATATGATATGGAAATGATTAAAGAGATGGGCTACTGTACCGGAATTGAAAATTATTCAAGAATAATAGAACGAAGACCTCCGGGCTCTGCACCAGCGACACTACTAGATTACTTTCCAAAAGATTTTATCACGATAGTTGATGAATCACATGTTACACTACCTCAAATAAAAGGCATGAGCCATGGTGATGCGGCTAGAAAAAAAGTACTTGTTGATTACGGATTCAGACTTCCATGTGCAAAAGATAACAGACCTCTTAAAAACGAAGAATTTTATGCAAAAGTCGCACAGAAAATATATATATCCGCAACTCCAGCCGAATTCGAAAAAGAAACATCACAACAAATTGTAGAACAAATTATTAGACCAACAGGACTATTAGACCCTAAAGTTTCAGTAAGACCAATAGATACACAAATACAAGATTTAAAAAATGAAATCAAAAAACGAGCAGAAAAAGACGAAAGAATTTTAATAACGACACTTACCAAGAGAATGGCAGAAGACTTAACAGACTTTTTCATTCAAGAAGGCATTCGCGTTCGATATCTGCATAGCGAAATCAAATCAATAGAAAGGGTAGAAATTCTAAGAGATTTAAGGCTAGGTGAATTTGACGTTTTAATAGGAGTAAATTTATTAAGAGAAGGACTTGATATTCCTGAAGTATCACTTGTCGCAATTATGGACGCTGATAAAGAAGGATTTTTACGTTCAGATACAAGTCTCATCCAAACCATAGGACGAGCTGCCAGAAATGCCTGTGGTGAAGTCATTATGTATGCAGATAAAATCACAGATTCCATGGATAGAGCAATAAAAGAAACTGAACGCCGCAGAAAAATTCAAATAGAACATAATAAAAAATACGGAATTATCCCTCAAACAATAAAAAAACCAATAGAAAACAATCTTCTATCCCTTGTTGCAAGTTATAGAGATTTAGAAGATATTGTTGCTGAAGAAATGGTTGATTTAGGAATTGAGAAAAAAGATTTACCAAAACTAATAGACAAACTTGAAAAAGATATGCATAAAGCAGCAAAAATTTTAGACTTTGAAAGAGCAGCACAAATCCGTGATCAGCTTAAAAAATTAAGAGAGATGAAATAATAAAAAGTACTGATTTTTAATATCTCAGTACTTTTCGGTTTATACTACTATATTAAACTTATTTACCATTTAATCTTTCAGCAGCATCATCAATAACATTAATTTGTACATGTTCATCATACTCTTCATTGCTTCCTTTGATATGTTCATAAGAAGCTTGTGCTAAATAATTTGCAAGAATAGACAAATTTACAATAAAAGCGAGAGAACAATATAATACAAATCCCCAATGAGTAAACGGGAGCTGAAAAAAATAAAACAAATAAGCTACAGGTCCAACTAAAACAACATTTGCAATTAGTAACTGAGGAATAAAGAATAAGAAACTTATAAATACATCAATACAAGCTTCCAATATAAGTTTGTAGTTAAAAGCCTGCTCCACTTTTAAATATTTAGCAAAAGACATATATGATGTCAAAAGTATAGAAAAAATAATTGACCAGACTATAATAGAATAGATTAAAGGAACATGTGGCAAATCTATAGGAATAGCGACCTTAGTAATAATAAAATTGCCAATAAACCCCCAAATAATAATCTGCGGTACCATAACAGCAGCCGTTTTTAAAGTTGTTTTTAACAACTCCATAGGATTTAAGGTTAAGATTTCTCGCCTATTCATACGGACATTATGAATCCCATGCGTTAAAACACCTAATAATAGAATTCCTGTCCAAAACCCATAAAAATAGAATAGACTCATCTGCCCTACAAGAAAAAACTTGGTACAGAAATACACAGGAATAGCATAAATAGCTATCTTAACAAATGATAAATCTTCACTTAGTGCCTCATTAAATGCATCAACAATTGACGCCATAAAAGGTACCTCCTCAATTATTTTAAATTAAATCTATTCTAACCTTGTATCAAACGTTTTAATTCTGCAGGTTTTGAAGATTTAGAAAGGGCATCCTCAATAGTAACCAATCCCTTTTTAAACAACTCTGCAAGAGCAGATTCAAGTGTTTGCATACCAGAACCAGAACTTGTTTGAATAGTAGAATAAATTTGAGCAGCCTTAGCTTCGCGAATAAGGTTAGCAATAGCAGGAGTAACAACCATAATCTCCTGAGCCATTACACGCCCCTTTCTTGAACCGTCAGGCTGACGTTTTGGAAGAAGAGTTTGTGAAAATACAGCAACTAATGAGTTAGCAAGCTGTACACGAATTTGTTGTTGTTGCCCTTCAGGGAAAACGTCAATAATACGGTCAATTGTTTGAGAAGCAGAAGATGTGTGCAGAGTTCCAAATACCAAGTGGCCTGTTTCTGCTGCTGTCAAAGCTAACGCAATAGTTTCGTGATCACGCATCTCACCTACCAGAATAATATCAGGGTCTTCACGGAGTGCTGATTTCAAAGCATTTGCGAATGATCGAGTATCCATACCTAATTCACGCTGGTGAATAATACTAACCTTTGATGTATGAACAAATTCGACAGGGTCCTCAATTGTCAAAATATGTTCAGCTCTTGTTCTGTTAATATAATCAACCATAGCTGCAAGTGTAGTAGATTTACCTGAACCAGTAGGTCCTGTAACCAAAACCAGTCCACGCGGTTTTTCCGCAATTGTTGTAACTACAGGTGGCATACCGAGTTCTTCAAGTTGAGGAGCCGTAGTAGCAATTGTACGGAATGCAGCTGCATAACAACCTTTATCTTTATAAAAATTCACACGGAAACGACCTATTCCTTCTACACCATAAGAAAAATCCAGTTCCCATTCCTGTTCTAAATGTCTTCGCTGCTCATTAGACATCATAGGAAACAGTAAAGATTCAACTCCTTCCGGTGTTAAGGGATCATAATCTAATCTTACAAGCTTACCGTCAATACGTGCCACCGGAGGTAATGCATTTGAAATATGCAAGTCGGAACCTTTTTTTTCTACTAATTCTTTTAATAAATCTTCAATAATCATAATCAAAACCACCCATTTTATTCTGTATAATTCATAATTGCATCATTTTCTTTTGAAGCCATTTCGATTAACAAATAGGTCATATACGCACCTAATGCCACAGCTTTTGGATCCAAATCTGTTTTATTAGCAGCTTCAATAATCGCAGTATTTATCTCCGGATTTTCATCCTTTATATAATGAATCATTTTTTTACGCCAAGCAGGCATATCCTCAAATATTTCACTAAAAGCAGTATTTGCTATCTCTTCTGATATTACTGGTAACATCCAACCAATCCTTCATAAAAATACATCTACGATAGTTTTATTATACACTAAATTTCTATTCAAGTCTATATTTCAATAAAAATCCTATATTTGAAGTATAATTAAAATATGAAACTCAACAGCCTAAAACTCACAAATTACAGAAACTGTAAATCTTTAGAATTACAATTCAATAAATCTAAAGTACTTATAATCGGAAAAAATGCTCAAGGAAAAACAAATATACTTGAAAGTATTTACTTTCTCTCAACCCTAAAATCCCCAAGAACATCAAACTTACAAGAACTTATCAATTTTACAAGCGAAAACTTAAAAATAGAAGCTGATATTATTAAATCTGAAACAGATATAAATATTATGTATTCATACAACTCTGAGAAAAAAAGAGAATTAAAAGTTAACAATCTAAAATCTACAATTAAAGATTTTAAATCAGTTTTGAAAACCGTACTATTTTCAACTTCAGATCTTTTACTTTTGCGCGGAGCCCCGCAAGATAGGAGGGATTGGCTTGACAGAGCAATATCTCAGGTTTATCCTGCCTATGATGACAGATTATCAAAATATGATAAAATTAGAATACAAAAAAATAATTTTCTTAAAGAATGTGCAAAAACAGGAAATTTTAATGAATCACTGCTAGAAGTATTTAATGAACAATTATCTGTTACCGGTAGTAATATTATCTATATTCGAAAAAAATTTCTAAGAGAAATTGAAAAATTAGCAAAAGAAAAACATAAAACTATCAGTGAAACAGAATCTCTGTCAATCAAATACGATTCTAATTTTTTAGGCACCAATAATGAAATTGAGGATATAGAAAGCATACAATATGCATTCCTAGAAGCATTAGACGAAAGAAAAAATGAAGAAATACGCAGATGTCAATCCTGTATTGGTCCACATCGCGACGATATTATATTTTACATAAACAATCAGGAAGCAACAAAATTTGCCTCTCAAGGCCAACAAAGAACAATTGTTCTGGCTCTTAAATTATCAGAATTAGATATTATAACTGATAAAACAGGTGATGAACCTATTTTATTGCTGGATGATGTTTTAGCAGAACTTGATGACATAAGACAAAATTACCTTTTAAAATCCATCAACTTAAATACTCAAACAATAATTACATCTGTGGATACAATATTATTCGAAGATGAGTTTTTAAAAGATGTTGAAATATACAAAATAGAAAATGGGACACTACAAAACTGATTCGTACATTTTATTCTTTAATTAGTTTTGTTAATATAGCTGCAACCAGTAAACATAAAGCGCCAATAAAGAATGAATATTCATAATGATTATTCATATAACCACCGACTTCAACAACTGATTTATTAATAATCCATGCTACAAGTGTACAAACAAAAACTTGAGGACCAGCTATGAATATATTAAATAACCCCATAACAGAACCTTCTGTACCAGGCTTAATATATCTTGAAAGCATTGCAAAAGGTAATGCACAAACACTTGCCCAACCTATACCAGATAAAGCCATACCAAAAGCAACAATTAAAGGAGATGTTTTAAAAATTCCCATAATAAGATAAGCCACAACCATAGAAACCAGAGACACTATGTGAACTTTTTTATTTCCAAATTTTCCAGCCAAAATTCCTATAGGAATAGCTATCAAAAAACATACCAAATTAAAGATTGCAAAACAAATAGATGAATAATTTGTTGCTGATATTTGAATCGCAGTAAAGGATTTTTGCACATCTAAAGATAGTTTTGTCAAATCCGGAACACCATAAACCGTATGAATTGCAAAATTTGTAAAAAATATCATTAAACACATCATACCAATCCAAGTAAAGAATTGCATAATACAAATTTTAGAAACTTCCGGAGATAAAGCAAAAAATTCTTTCATAGAACGCCAAAAGCCTATTTTTTCCGAACTTTCCTTTGTTAAAACTCCATCAAGCGTACTCTTTTCCTGAATAGTAAAACAAGTCCAAGTCATAGCCAATGTAAAAGCTAGAGCTGCCATAATAAATTGTGCGGTAATTGACATTTGATAATGAAAAACAAGTTTTAAAACAGGGGCTGTAGCTGCAGCAACAACAGATCCTAAACCAATTGCTAAACTTATATATGAATTAGCAACAGAATGCTGTTCTGCAGGAACAACATCAGGAATTAAAGCTCTATAAGGACCTTGAGCAATATTAATACAAGCATCAATTATCCATATCATAACTGCAGCAAATAACAAACCTGCCTTTGGATACAAAGTATTCCAACCAAAAAGATTTGCAATATCACCTGAATTAGGAAACAACCACAGCGCTATCGATGCAATTAAAGCACCACTTAAAAGATACGGTCTCCTACGACCAAAACGGGATTTGGTATTATCAGACAATGCACCTATTAATGGTTGAACCACCATACCCGTAAAAGGGCCGGCTAACCATATAAGCCCGTACAAAAAGGCATCTGCGCCAAGATTTTCAGTAACAGGGGCTGACAAAATAATCCTCATTTGCCAAGCAAATTGCAATCCCAAAAAGCCCAGTGCAAAATTAAGAAAGTTAACTGTTGAAAACTTCTTCAACCCCAAATTATTATCCATCAAATATCTCTCCCTGATTATTATCTAACTAATGTATAACAAAAATACACGGAACAAAGCTCTGCGTCAAGCAAAAAAGGCAATAAAATTTTCTCTAATAAGTTAAAACTAAAAACAATTATTTAACTTTTATGCTTTAATGCAGCATCTATTAATCCCTTAAATAACGGATGAGGTTTGTCCGGACGGGATTTAAATTCCGGATGAAATTGACAGGCCACAAACCAATCCAGTTTTGGCAGTTCTATAACTTCAGCTAACATCCCATCAGGAGACATACCGGAAAATACCAAACCTGCCTTTGTCATTTTTTCAATATATTCATTATTAACTTCATATCTGTGCCTATGCCTTTCAGATATAACCTCTGAACCATAAGCTTTTGCCGCGACAGAGCCTTCTTTTAAATGACACTCATAGGCGCCTAATCGCATCGTTCCACCGTATCCTTTAACATTTTTCTGTTCAAGCATAATATCAATAACAGGATATGCAGGATTTTCATCAAACTCTTTAGAATTAGCACCTTTTAAACCCACAACATTTCTTGCATACTCAATAACAGCACACTGCATCCCCAGACATAATCCTAAAAATGGCAAGTTATTCTCTCTTGCATATCTAATGACATTTAGTTTTCCCTCGATGCCTCGAACTCCGAATCCTCCAGGTACAACAACAGCATCAACATCAGCTAACAACTTTTTGCAATTTGTATAATCAACACATTCCTCAGAATTTATCCATTTTATGTCTATTGCAGAAGAGTCAGCATAGCCTGCATGTTTCAACGATTCTACTACAGAAATATACGCATCGGACAATTTTGTATATTTACCTGCGATAGCAACTTTCAATGTTGTTTTAGGATTTTTTATTTTATTAACTAATTCTACCCAAGAATTTAAATCAGGTTCTCTTTCCTCCATTCCCAGCATTTTAAGTACAACAGAACACATTCCCTGCGCTTCCAAAGCTAAAGGAACCTCATAAATAGTTTTCATATCTCTGCATTCTATAACTGCATCTTTCGGAACAGAGCAAAACAGTGCTAATTTTTCTCTCTCTGTTTTTGGGATAGGCTTTGAAGTCCTACAAACTAAAAGTTCAGGTTGTATACCGTAACTTCTCAAAACATTTACACTATGTTGAGATGGCTTTGTTTTTAATTCGCCAGAAGTAGAAAGATATGGCAACAATGTACAATGAACAGAAATAGCATTTCCAATACCAATTTCTGATTTAAATTGCCTTATAGCTTCAATAAATGGTAAACTTTCGATATCACCAATAGTTCCGCCTATTTCTATAATGTGAAAATCCGGCTTAAACTGTTTTGTTGCTGCAACTATTTTTGTTTTAATTTCATTAGTTATATGCGGAATTACCTGAACAGTTGCACCTAAATAATCTCCACGCCTCTCTTTATTTATCACTTCCTGATAAATTCTACCTGATGTAACATTATTAACTTGCCCGAAACTAGTATCGGTAAATCGTTCATAATGTCCCAAATCCAAATCTGTTTCTGCCCCATCATCAGTTACAAAAACCTCACCATGTTGAAACGGACTCATTGTACCAGGATCAATATTAATATATGGATCAAATTTCTGAATAATAACAGAATATTCTCTAGCTCTGAATAAACGACCTAAAGAAGCAGCAATTATACCTTTCCCCAGAGAACTAACAACCCCGCCGGTAACAAATATATATTTTGTCATAACTTTTACCCCTAAATTTTTTCTATTAAATATCCGGGTTTATAAAACCACTTAATTCCAATAATTATACTAATAAACCAAGTTGTACAAACAATGTATTCTAAAAAGATATTGATATTAGCCGATTTTTGGAACTTTAAAAAATCCGTTTTCCTCTTCAGGAGCATTTGACATCAAAGCTTCTTTTGAAATTTCCTGACAAGGCACATCTTCTCTCATAACGTTAACAAAATCAATAACTTGAGTCATTGGTTTCACATTTGTGGTATCAACTTCATTCATTTGATCCACATATTTTAACACATCACCAAGCTGCTTTGTATATAAAACTTTCTCTTCTTCTGTTAACTCTAATCTTGCTAATTTAGCAACATGTTCTACATCTTTAACCGTAATCATGATTTGCTCCTATTTAAAATAATCTATATGCTGATAATAACATGAAAATATTCCAAAACCATTATTTATTAACGAAATTTAAAATTTAGATTAAATCCAAAATCTATGATAAAATAATGATTAATATGGAGTAAAAGTTAGTGGAAACTAAAATTTCAGATTTAGAAAAACTTGAAGAACTTATCATTGAATATAAAAAAGAACACGACTTAAAGAAAAAACATGTCGTATACCTTAGTTTAATTGAAGAGTCCCTAAAACTTGTAAAAAAAATTGTTCTAGGTATGTACCCAATTCCAAGTACAATTTCAAAAGACGATTTAATACAAGTCGGAGCTGTAGGCGTTTTAAAAGCTATAGAAACTTATGAAACAGGAGCCAGAGGCAGCTTTAAAACATACGTAAGCAAGGTTATAAAAGGCAAAATACTCCATTATTTAAGAGATAAAGCAAGTATTGTTAAAACACCGAGAGAAACAATTACAAATCTATCAAAAGTAAAAGAAGCAATTGAAGCTCTGTCTGAAAATAATACAAAAATTCCATCAGTTGAAGAAGTTGCAAGATATGTTAATCTTCCACCCGATAAAGTTGAAGATATTATGAACATTGAACTCATTAAAAATATGATTTCTTTAGACCAAAACATTTATTCGGTAGACGGTACAGAAACATTAATGGACAGGATTCAATCAGAAGATGACGAGAATTTTGAAGAAACTTATGCTAATAAAAAAATGATAGAATATGCATTAAATAAACTGCCTGAACCAGATAAAACTGCAATATACATGTATTATATAGACGGAGAGTCAAGAAAAAATATAGCCCGAAAATTAAACATTTCAGCAACACAGGTTTCCAGAATTTTGAAAAGGGCATTAAACAGATTATATAACATTGTACAAAATATAATGACAGACAAATCAGAAGAGACTATAAAGGAGGACAAATGATATTTTCTCTGACAGTTTTAGCATTCATATTCATAATAGGGCTTGTTATTGGGAGCTTTTTGAATGTTGTAATATTAAGGACAGTAAGTGAAGAATCTATCGTATTTCCGGCATCAAAATGTCCTAAATGCCAAACCCCATTAAAATGGTATCATAATATTCCATTATTATCATATATATTTTTAAGGGGTAAATGTGCATTTTGCAAAGAACATATTAGCTGGCAATACCCGTTCGTGGAATTATTAACTGGTTGTATATTTGTAGGACTATTTATTAAATTTTGTACACCTTTTGATCCACTATTTGGGCTTTCCGCGATGAATCCAATCGGATGGAACCAAATTATACTTTATATATTTTCACTGATTGTTTCTTCTCTTTTTATTGCTATTGCCGGTACAGATATCATTGAGAAAAAAGTTTCAGATGCTCATACTTTTTCTTTAATCGGAGTTGGTATTGGGTTTAGTATTCTTATGGCAATTATAAATTTTGTAATGTACACAAAAGCAAATGGTCTGCCTAAAATCAATCTGGAATTTTTCTTAACTTGTCCAGTTTTATATTCTTTAGCTGCAGCTATTATTGGATTTTTAATAATGGAAGCTATATCCAGACTTGGAATCATTACTGTCGGGACTCGTGCTTTTGGCGAAGGTGATTCTTATATTGCTGCCGGACTAGGAGCTGTATTTGGTGCGCTAATGGGTACTTCTACACTATATCCAAATTTTTTACCTATATTCCAAGCTTTAGTAATAATACTTGTATTGAGCGCTATTATTCAAATTATAATCACTTTTCCTATATTTATAAAAAAACTCATTATAAATAAAAATTGGTTAACACTTAGCGCTTTAACTGTATTTATAGTTTATACAATAGGATTTATATTCGCACAAAAATTAAACTGGCTTGCTCATCCTGTTGCATACTGGTCAAGTACAATTGTTCTTGTAATTCTAGGACTGGTAACTTGCAAAGAATTAATTTATGGAATTAAAGAACATAAAACAGAAGGTCTGTATCTTCCTTTTGGACCAGCAATGATAATTGCTGGATTTATAGCAATGATTATAATAATGTTATAAGAAACAAAGAGCCTGAAGTTAAAACTTCAGGCTCTTTTATTATGCTACAACATCTGTTCTTTTTAATGGATTTGCTAATTGTTCATTTGTAACGTTATTCCAAAAAGCTTTATAATTTTTCCTATTTTTACCTTTTAATGTGTTATTACTAACATTCAAAGTATCGTCTATTTTCTGAGCTGAAGTTGAAAACGGCTTGTTAATTTTTTTCTGCTGCAGCTAAATGTTCTTTTTTAGTCAGCGCATTTTCCCAAAAATCAACATATTCTTGTCTTGCTTTTTTATCCTTTAAAACTGTACTTTTACCAACGCCTAAAGCATCATCTATTTTTTGGGCTGAAGTTGAGAACGGTTTGTTAATTTTTTCTGCTGCAGCTAAATGTTCCTTTTTAGCAAGCGCATTTTCCCAAAAATCAACATATTCTTGTCTTGCTTTTTTACCCTTCAAAACTGTACTTTTACCAACACCTAAAGCATCATCTATTTTTTGAGCTGAAGTTGAAAACGGTTTGTTGATTTTTTCTGCTGCAGCCATTGCCTGATTTGCTACTTTTTTGTTCTTTAATTTAGCGATTAAACCTTTAGCTTTAGGAAAAATTAAAACAGCAGCAGCCCCAAGTGCTACTAGCCCCAGAGATGTTAATAGGGACTTTCCTTTTTGAGTTTTATTATATTCTGCTGCCGGATCATAAATACCCGGCTTAAAATCTTCTATTCCCCGATAATCTTTCCTATTAGAAGTAAAAGATGTAACCTGAGGATAATACCCATACCCATAATTTGTAATGCTACCAACTGACATAACCATTTCCTTTCTAGAATTAAATTTACCTAACCTTTATATAAGTATAAAAACAAAATCTTATAAAAATTTGATTTTAATTGGCACAAACAATCAGAAGATATAAGCAAAAAACACTTATATCAAGGCAATATAAATTTAACATTTCGTAATATTAAAAATAATTAGACAGACAAAATTCTCAACGCTTCTTTTAAAATTTCTTCCGCAGGCGACTCTGCTGATATTTTTGATAACACTTTTGATATAGCAGCTGAAATTTCTTTATTATCATATCCTAACGATACCAAAACCATTTGTGCATCTTCAACATTTTGAGAGGAAATACTAGTCTGAGTATTTAAATTTGCAGGAGGAACAACATCCTTATATCCTGTTAACTTATCTTTAAGTTCCAAAATAATTTTTTGAGCAAGCTTTGGTCCAACCCCCTTGGCTTTTGTAAGTTCTTTAAAATTACCATCCAATACAAATCCTACTAAATCTGAAACTTCAAAAGAATTCAACAACATTAGAGCCATTTTTGCCCCAACACCGGAAACAGACGTCAATATATTAAAAATATCTCTATCTTCACGCTTTAAAAAACCACATAGAGACATTTTATCTTCTCTATGAATTAATACACAATATAATTTTAAAGGATTATCTTCATCCGGCAACTTAGAATAATCTCGTTCCATAATTTCAAAAAGATACCCTACACCGCCACCGGTTTGAACTGTAGCAAAAAAACCTTTAACTCCTGATGTTTTATATGTAAAAGTTCCTTTAATATAATCGTACATAATTATGCCCTCAGCAACCCTTTTATTTCTTCAAGTGTATTTTGCAAATCATTATCTGTTTTAAGTTTTTCCGTAACTAAATCGCATGAATACATAATTGTAGTATGTTTTTTAGCAAAAAATTCTCCAATTGCTTCGTAACTCATATTCAAAAGTTCACGAGATAAATAAACTGCTATGTGTCTAGCATGCGCAATTTTTTGTTGACGTGCAGTACTTTTTAAATCCTTAACAGTCAAACCAAAAAATTCAGCTGTATTTTTTGCAACAATATCTATATTGATTTCTTTTTTTCTAGCCTCGCAGTTTAAAGCTTTTTTAGCTAAGGATAAAGTTACTCCTACGCCGGAGAATTCAGCATAAGCGCTAACTTTATTAAACGCACCTTTAAGTTCTCGAACATTATTCACAAAATTTTCAGCAATATATTCAAAAACATCATCCTCTGATTCTACCTCAAGTTCTTTGGCATAAGCTTTTACAATTTCAAATCGTGTTTCAAAATCAGGCGGAACAATATCAACGACAAGTCCCATTTCAAAACGGGTTCTAAGCCTGTTATCTAATGTAGGAATATCTTTTGGTAATCTATCTGAAGCTATTACAATCTGTTTATTGTTTGTATAAAGTGCCTCAAAAGTTGAGAAAAAATCTTCCATTGTCTTCATTTTAGATTCAATAAACTGAATATCGTCCATTAACAAAACATCTACATTTTGAAATTTTTGGTGAAATTTCCTCATTAATGAATTATTGCAGGTCTGTTTTTTTCTACCATTGGGCATATCATTGTACTGAAAACAGCGAACCCACTCATTAAAATACTCTTCCATTCTGATGTAACGAACTTTCAACTGTGGTTTATTAAATATGATATAATGCCCTATTGCTTGCATCAAATGAGTTTTTCCAAGACCGGAAGCTCCATAAATAAACAATGGATTAAATTTTTTAGACGGATTATTTGCAACAGAAAAAGCCGCATTATATGCAAATTTTGAATTTTCTCCAACTACAAAATTATCAAACTTTAAATTCAAATTCAAATTAGCACTGGATTGCATCTGAGCAAGAGATAACTTAACTTCTTCATTTTTTCGCTCTTCTTCACTCTGGCCGGCAACAATTTTCGATAATTCTTTTTTTCTTGCTTTTATATACCTGTCAGCAAAATCAGAATCATAAGTAAGCGAAAATGTAGCATTTGCACCCAATACTGTTTTTACGGATTCTTTGATTTTATCAGTCCAATTCTTTTTTAAAATATCAACAGCCATAGGATGTGGAGACAATAGAACAAGGGTTCCGTTTTCATAATCCACAGCCTCTAATGGTGTAATCCAGGTACAAAAAATATGGTCAGGGATATTAGCCTCCAACTCATCTTTTACCTTATTCCAAACTAATTTAACCTCATTAATATCCATATTTAAAATATTACAATAAAAAATATCCTGTTGAAAGAATAAATAAAGTTTTGTAATTTTATAAATTTTATATAAATATTATTCCAAAAAATTAAAAAGCTCTAATCAAAAAAATTTTTATACCATTATCTAAACGTTCAACCCTCTTTACATATCTATAATCTTTTATATCAGAAAGAATAAGTACTATCGCAGGCTTTTTACCTGTCATTTTTGAATAATACAAAGATTGCCCAACACTTTCTGCCCATTTTTTAGCAAAATCAAATTCTATTGCATAATCTTTAGTTAAGCAATCAACTCTGGTATTATCCCATAATAAAAATTCACGTTTGCCAAAATCTCCGCACCATTGACTGACATAATAAGATTCTTTCATATTGGAACGCATGAGTTGAGTTTCATAAAGTTCTTTTGGAACATAGTTCAGTGTTATATAAAAAACCCCGGCAACAATCATAAATAACGAGAATATAAAAGCTAAAATTTTATTCTGATAACCGGAAAATCTATTATTATTTTTCTTTTTTGACTTTCTAACCATAAATCAATTATATACAAAATCAAAAATAAAATAACCATTTTCAAGAATTAGAAATCACTTCTGGAGGTTTTTCAAAATATAATACAAACTTATTTTTATAATCCGTGAGATTTGTGCAATAAGCCTCCAAATCAAGAGAAATATTTTTTGCCAATGGATAAGTTTTTATCCCTAAAGCTTTATAAATACTTCTTATAAAAACATTTGAAATAGAATCAGAACCCCTGAGCCACGGAGTTGAATGAGCCAAAACCCAACGAATTTCAGCTATATTAGAGTTAATAATATTCAAATCCTCTGATGAAAAATTTTTATCAATATATTTTGGAACAAGTTCTCTATATTTTGAAAAAACAAAGTTAAGAGCACTATTTACATTATAGCTATCACCATGAACAATAACACAATTATTTCCTTCTTTATGAATTTCAGAAAGAGAAATATTTTTATAAGGATTATTCAACGGATTTTCACAAATTTTTTCAAATCTATCTGCATAGACTTTGTACCTTGAACTTTTTATTGGAGTATATAAAATTAAACCGTTATCCACGTTTAGCCAACCTTCGCGCGGACAGCGTAAAATGCCTGAATTAGTCCTTTTTGCCAATTCAATAAAACGAGAATTAGCCTTCCGAACCTTCATTGATATAAATTTCAAAATATTATCTACAGAAGTATTTTTTCTTATCATATTAACTGCAGTATCAGCTGTAGCTATAATATCTTTTGCCCAATCTTTATCTTTTCCGTACCCGCGAATCTTAACAAAAAAATCAGCCTTATCAAATTTCAAAACATTCTGACTAAAATTTCCGCGAAAATATATCCCCGAATAAGCAGAACCTTTTTGAGGTTTAACTGAATTATAAAATATAAAATCAGGAGATTTATTGATGCTGTTCATATACAAATATGATAAAACACCTAAAAAATAAACTTGCTTACTCTTATCAAAATAATTAACAATTGATATTAATTTCAAAATAAACTATAATATAGCTGGAATATAAAGAATATGGAGCAGGTGAAATGGCAAATTGTGAAAAAAATTGCACAAACAGTAAATACTTAGATGAAGCAATCAGCAGAATAAAAGAAAAAAATGCTAATGAGCCTGAATTTATCCAAGCAATTGAAGATGTGTTTGGCTCACTCGCTCCAATAATAATAAAAAATGAGGAAGAATATAAAAAATCTGCATTGTTAGAACGACTTGCTGAACCCGAAAGAATTATTACATTTCGTGTACCTTGGATAGACGACAACGGTCAAACCAGAGTAAACAGAGGTTATAGAGTTCAATTTAACGGTTCAATAGGCCCATACAAAGGCGGACTAAGATTTCACCCTACAGTAAATCAGAGTATAATGAAATTTTTAGCATTTGAACAAATTTTTAAAAATGCTCTTACCGGATTTCCTATAGGCGGAGGTAAAGGGGGCGCAGATTTTGACCCAAAAGATAAATCCGAAACCGAAATTATGAAATTTTGTCAGAGTTTTATGACTGAACTACAAAAACATATAGGACAAGATACAGATATTCCTGCAGGTGATATTGGCGTTGGAGCCAGAGAAATAGGTTATCTGTTTGGACAATACAGAAGAATCAAAAACAACTATGAAGCAGGAGTTATAACCGGAAAAGGCTTAGATTACGGAGGTTCGCTTGTCAGAAAAGAAGCAACCGGTTACGGATTAATTTATTTTATGGATGAAATGCTAAAAGCAAATAATCTTAATTTAAATAATAAAACCGTTATTATCTCTGGAGCAGGAAATGTTGCCATCTATGCCTGCGAAAAAGCTCAGCAATATGGAGCAAAAGTAATTGCAATGAGTGATTCAAATGGTTGCATATATGATAAAAAGGGTATTGATTTAAAAGTTATAAAAGAAATAAAAGAAGAAAAAAGACTTCGTATTAAAGAATACCTAAACTATCATCAAGACGCGACTTATTTTGAAAATAACGGTGATATTCCATCAATATATACAATTAAAGCTGATATTGTACTCCCTTGCGCAACACAAAATGATATTAATCTAAACTGTGCAAAACTCATTGTTGAAAATGGAGCCTGTGCAATAGGAGAAGGCGCAAACATGCCAACAACAAAAGAAGCTATTGATTATTTCTTAACTAACAATATTCTTCTTGCCCCAGGAAAAGCTGCAAATGCAGGAGGAGTAGGAGTTTCAGCTCTCGAAATGAGCCAAAACAGTATGAGATATTTTTGGACTTTTGAAGAAGTTGATAAAAAATTGAAAAATTTTATGTCAAATATATTCCATGAAACTCAAAAAGCAGCAGCAGAATATGGTCTTAACAAAAATTATGTTGCAGGAGCAAATATTGCTGCATTTAAAAAAATTGCCCAAGCAATGCAATCTCAAGGAATTATTTAATAAAATAATTAAAATAAACTAAGTTGGGTTACATTATCCTTCATTCCATAATCTTTTTCATATTTACTTAAACTAAGCAGTTCTGCTTCAATTCTTTCTAAAAAAGGAGAAATAGGCAAATTTCTATAAGTTCCAAGCCATTTTCGTTTAATAGCTCGACTAAGATACAGTCTATCTTTAGCTCTTGTCATTCCAACATATAAAAGTCTACGCTCCTCTTCGATATTTTCTTCTGTTTCGGCTTTATATAAAGGTAGAATTCCTTTTTCCAACCCTGCTACAAACACACATTTGAATTCTAGTCCCTTGGATGAATGTAACGACATTACTACTATCCTATCTGCACGAACATCCAGAGTATCAATTTCCGTTAACATAGAAACTTCATGAAGAAATTGCTCTTTTGATTCACAGGTTTGTGAAAGTTTTTGAAGATAGTTTAAAATACAACAATCAATACTTTCCGCAAATTCAATAGAAAGAGCCTTAATTTGCTCATATACAGACATATTATCCTGCAAACGACATAACAAATTATGTACAGACTTCTGCTCACATATAGGCTTATTCGATAATACAACAAAAGGCATCCCCGTTCTCTGTAACGCTTCAACTAATGCAGGTAACTGAGACGAAGTTCTATATAAAATTGCAAAATCTGAAAAAGAATAACTGCACTCTTGCCCCATTGATCGCTCGGAATCAATAGAAAATAAACTATGACCACCAATAAGATTTTCTATAGTGCTCGCAATAAATTCTGCCTCTGATTTGTCAGTTGGAGCTGTATGGATTGTAATTTTCTCCTGTGGCTTAACATATTTTGAAACTATATTAAAGGAATCAATCATCTGATTTGACGCGTTAACTATATTTCCAGAAGATCGATAATTATTCTTTAGACTTATAAGTTTAGCTGAACTATAATCCAGTTCGAAATTATTAAAAAATTTCGAATCTCCACCTCTAAACCCGTATATTGCTTGATTAGGATCTCCAATAGCACAAATATTTCCAAACTCTGGTACAAGCAGACGTATCAATTTATATTGATTTTCATCAATATCCTGATATTCATCGACCGATACATATTTAAATTTATCTCTATAGCCGCACAGAACTTCCGGATAGCTATCCAACAGTTGCACTGTTAAATTTATCAATTCATCAAAACTTATTATATTTTCACAAGCTAAGTCTTTATCCTTGTATAATAACATCTCTTGTTCACTCATAACTCTGAAATTTTCATCTAATCCAACCTTTTCATAATTCTCTTTCAAAATTTCGAAACAAAGCGAATGAAAGGTATGAATATTAATTAAATTTGATTTATCGGATAAAAGTTTAGCCAACCTTTCGCGCATTTCATTTGCAGCTCTTTTTGTAAATGTTATAGCCAAACAATTTTCCGGCTTAAACTTTCCGGACAAAATCATTGAACAAATTCTACGAGTTAAAACAGTAGTCTTACCAGAACCTGGACCTGCCACAATCAAAAGTTGACAAGCAGAAGAATCAACAGCTGCTTGTTGGTATTTATCCAATCCATAGCTATTAGTTTCTTCTATTGATATATTATTATCTACAGGACAAATATCGGTTTTATCAACAGATATATTCTGTTTGCAACAATCTTGTTTTTGATTTTCATAAGACGATTCTTCAAACCCACCTAGAGCCAGTTTTAAGTTTACAGACTTTTTTTTTACTAACTCACCAGGCTCAAACAATCGAATAACACCATATTCGCCGTCATAACCAGCTTGTTTAATCACCCTGCCGCTTCTCAGACGAGAAATAGCCTCCCCTAACAGTTCAGAAACACCAGATATATCTTTAACAGGAATTTTTGTTAAAATAGACAGTTCAGAACCAAGTTTATTTATAATCCTTTCGTACTCACGCTCAACAGACTTACTTGAAACCCCTACCTGCATAATTTCTGAAATAATTTCAGGAAGAGGTACCAGACTAAATACTTTACCTGCTGTTACAGGAGGATTGAAATTACCGCTACGATCAGCCAACTCATTAACCCTATATGAAACTCCTATTGTTAAAGGTTTATGACAAACCGGACATATTCCATTAAGAGATTTTGTTTCTTCAGGTGTTAGGCAAATATTACATTTTCTATGACCATCTTCATGATATTTTCCCTCTTCAGGGAAAAATTCTACAGTACCAACATAACCCTCACCTGTTTTTAAAGCATTCATTATACTAAAATAATCCGGCTCAGTATTAAAAACAGTAGCTTCTCTGGCCAATTTTGAAGGAGAATGAGCATCAGAATTTGAAACAAGACGAAATCTATCAAGTTTAGAGACACTCCAATTCATCCGTGGATCAGAAGATAACCCAGTTTCAACAGCAAAAATATGCTCAGATAAATCATCATAACACTCTTCAATAGAATCAAACCCTGACTTTGAACCCAAAACAGAAAACCAAGGAGTCCAAATATGAGCAGGAATAATATAAGCACCTTCACCTGACTCTAAAACAATTTCTAACAAATTTCTGGAATCCAAACCTAAAATCGGACGCCCATCCGATTTTATATTTCCAATCGCAGAAAGTTTTTGCCTAAAAAGCTCTGCACTTTTTAAATCCGGCATAAATACCACATGATGAACTTTTCTTGTTTTCTCCCATTTTTTGTATATAGTAGAAATTTCAACAGATAAGATAAATCTTACAAAATCATCACCATTAAATATTTTTTCTTCAATATCACGACGTAGCCTAAATACTCCAGCACCTGCAGGTACTAATTTCTCTTTTATTTCGCTAAACCAGGCAGGATGCGTAAAATCACCTGTAGAAATAACACTTAAACCTTTTTTCTTAGCCCAGATAGCTAATTCTTCCAAATTACAATTCTTACTTGTCGCCCTGGAATACTTTGAATGAATATGTAAATCTGAATAAAAATACATAAAAACCCCACAAAAATCTATATACAAATTATACATGATAAAAATAGAGGTTAAACAAAAGTATAAATATTTTCATTAAAGATTACCCAACTATGCAATTGTTCATTTAACACTTATTTATTTTAATCATTATATAAATTAAAAATCTTTTTCATACTTCCAGCTATTCTTAATTCCAACGAGTCTGTTTTTACAGACTCTTTTTTTATAACTTTATGAATTAAATTCAACCCGAAAGTTTAAATAGTTATAACTTTAGGATTATAAACTCTTACTTTATAAGTATAAATAAAATAGATAAGATAAAATAACGGAGTAACAAGGACTAATGAAGAGGCATAAAAACCCCATTCACTATGATAAATTTTTATCCCATACTTGCGATATGTATATTTTTCTATAATTCTCAATATTCTATAAGAAATTACAAACAGTAACAACACACTAAGTAAAAATACAGGACTTGACAATAACCAAAAAAACAAAAACACCAAGACCTGTAATTTCGATACAAAACCGAAAAGATAAACAATATAAGAAACAAACTGTACAGTTAAATATAAAACACTAAGAATAAGTATACATACAGGAATATCCAATTTTAATTTATCTTTTTTAGACAATGCCATATCATTAATTTTAGACAAGTTTTTTAATATCCAAATAGTTTGATACAGTCCCAGGGTAAATATATTCAAAACTAAAAACCAGCCTAAACTATCAACTTTTATAGGCAAAGAACGTTCCGTAAAATATTCATGACACTGCGGACATCTTTCAACATCATTAGTAATTTTACAACCACAATATGGACAACTCACAAAATTATCTTCCATTAACCAATCCTTTATTAATTAACCATACTTCAATCTTATCATAAAACTCAGTTTATATCTTATGCTAATAGTTACTACTTTTAATGCAGTTCATATAATTTCGGATTCAAATCAGTCTAAATTATATGTTTCGGAGGATGAGATATCTCAAATTCTACACGCTCTTTGATAGCTCCAACCGGCTCATAGTATGGAGAAACAGTCATAATTTTGGCTGCAATATCAGGATAATAATATATAAATCGTAACTCGCTTGTAGTTAAAGGCTTTTGAGTATGGACATTAGCATACCTTGCAAGTTCCAAAATATTTCTGGCCTCATGTTCATCCTTAAACTCAAGTTCCAGATTATTATACACATTTCGGAAGCCTTTAATACCACCATATTCACCTGTTGTAATCATTCTACCTGTTTCAATAATTTCAGGTTCACCTCTGCCTAGCTCTTCAAAGTCATATAATTCATAATTTCGCCTGTCTTTAAGTGCACCATCCGCATGAATACCGGATTCATGAGCAAAAGCATTATCCCCAACAGCAGGTTGGTTTATAGGAATAGCTACACCAAAAGCATAAGCAGTATACTTAGCCAAATGCCAAGCCTTGTCCAGTTTTATGTTTTCATCAACCTGATATTTATCTTTTAATCCTGCTGATTTTAAACATGCCAAAAGACAAGACACCAAATCCGCATTGCCTGCTCTTTCACCCATTCCATTAATTGCAGTGTTTATATACGCATCGACACCTGCATCAACTGCAGCCCTGGCTCCCATAATAGAACAAGCAGTAGCCATACCCAAATCATTATGAAAATGAAGTTCTATAGGCAGTTCAGTAGCTCTTGCTATTTTATAAATTCTGTCATAAGTAGTTTTTGGATCTTCGTATCCTAAAGTATCACAGTACCTAAACCTATGTGCTCCTGATTTTTTAGCCTCAGTAGCATATTTTATTAAATAATCCAAATCACTGCGTGATGCATCTTCCGCATTAACACCTATAATCTTTGCACCTTTATCCACCGCACATTCAACAGCATCTTTCGTCATTTTAATTATATCATCTGCTGTTTTTGAACCTTGATACTTACCATTAATCATTTGCTCAGAAGTTGACTGAGACAAATTGACATACTTCAAATCTGGAACATTTTTAAAAGAAAGTTCTACATCCGATGCTAAACCACGCATCCAACCAGATAATTTTGTAGTTTTAATAGCACCTCTTCTCACAAGTTCCAAATTTCCATTCAAATAATTTATCTCATGCTTTGTTGTAGGAAAACCAAATTCAGACTGGGTGATACCCATATCATCAAGCATTAAGTTTATAATTGTTTTTTCCAGTTTAGCCAGTCCGAGACGCGAAGTTTGAACCCCATCTCTATTTGTTACATCTACAAAATAAATTCTGTTGTCTGCCATATAAAAATCCTCACTTAATAAATTCTATTATACACAAAATTACATTAATTAACTTGCTTTTTTATATAAAATTAATTAAAATAAAAGTTAAAGAGCTATTATATGAATATGAAAAATGATACAAAAACACTTGACAATAAAATAAAAAAAGAGATAAAAACCGGAAATGTAAAGTCTGCAATTGAATTATGTCAGATTGGCTTACAAAAAGATCCAACAAACCCTGAATTACATTTGAGACTCGGTGATTTATACTTAGCTTGGCATTTAGATATTTATTCTTCCTGTCAATATATTGATGAGGCAATTACAGAATATCAAATTGCATTGGAATCATATATAGATTCTGCCGAAATTTATTATAAAATAGGTAAAGCGCAATTTTACAAAGGGGAACTTGACAAAGCAATCAACTATTTTGAGACAGCCGTTAAAAAGGATTCAAAATATGCTCAAGCTTACTATATGCTTGCCGAAACATATACTAAAAAAGCAAGATTTTTAGATGCTGAAATTAATGCAAAAAAAGCAATAAAATATCAGCCTTTATCAAGTTCATGCGCGCATTTTTTACTTCATAACCTATATAAAATTTCATCATTTCGCGTACTAAAGAATAAAATAAAGTCTTTTTATGAATATGTAATGTCCATTATAACTTTACCATTTGATAAAGAGGCATTAAAAAAAGTTGGAGAAGCTTTATCCTACCTAAAATTTATGCCAATCCTAATGAAAGGATATATGAAAGTACAATCAAATGGCATGGATGAAGCCATAGACATATATATAGACGCGGTTGATAAAGCCCCTGGTTTTGTACCTCTATATTGTCTTTTAGGAGATATATATTCATCATTAGGACAATTTGAAAACGCAATAACTGAATATAAAATGGCTATTTGGCTTGATAGTTTAAATATTCCTGCATATCGCCATTTATGCAAAGCTTATGAAGATCTTGGAGATTATGATAATGCAATTGAAGTATATAATAAACTAATTCAAATTATGCCAAATATGCCGGAATTTCATTCAAATCTTGCCAATATTCTATATGTAAAAGGAGACATTGACGCTGCAGTATCTCATTTTCAAACCGCAGTTACATTAAACCCTAATAAAGAATGGACAAGTGTTGTTAACCAAACTTTAGGATTTGTATTCCAAGAAGCAAAACAAGATTTAGATGCGGCCATAACATCTTATCAAAGTGCATATCTTTTAACACCAGAAGACATTGATATTTACATAAATTTGGGTAGCGCATTCTATGATAAAGAAGACTATGATAATGCGCTTACAGTATACAGGAATGCTCTTGATTTAGATCCACAAAATGCAAAAATACATTGTAATCTTGGCTTTTTATACTGGGGAAAAGGTGATACAGACGAAGCTATTAGAGAATATGAATACGCAATTGAATATGATAAAAGTTACGCAATAGCATATAACAATTTAGGGGTAATATACCTTGATGATCTTGGTAGAGTTCAAAAAGCTATTGACATGTTTAAAAAAGCTGTTGAATATAATCCTAACTATGCACTTGCTCATTTTAATCTTGCTCGTTCTATAGCTATTACAGGAGATAAAATTGAAGCAGCAAAACTTTATCAAATAGCACAAGACGTTAATAAAATCACTAATGAAATATCCCCTCAAGATATAACGGATAAAATCAACGCACTATTTGATTAATCATTCTGAAAATAAAAAGCAAAATGGAACCAATTATTATTCTGGAGCCGTTTTGCTTTATTTTTGCATAATAAATACTAGCCAGGTAAGCTAGGTAAAGTAGCACATAATAATCCCCAGTTATGTAATTGTAAAAAATACACTTATTTATTTAAATTGTATATATTAAAAATCTTTTTCATACTTCCAGCTATTCTTAATTCCAGAGAGTCTGTTTCAGACTCTTTTCTTTTGAGCTTCTTTTCTTTATACATAAAATTAAAGGTGGAATCGATATATCTGCTTATCAATTCCACCTTTTAAATTAGGTGTCGGCAACTAGTTATCTTCCCAGGGGGTGGCCCCCCAAGTATTTTCACCGCTATGAGTCTTTACGACCGTGTTCGGGATGGGAACGGGTGTTTTCCTCACGCTTGGTCACCGACGAACTTTTACCTGTCTGATTTCTTGTGAAACTTTTGTCCACTCTTCAAACAGCTTCGTACGCTGAAGATTGCATAATGATTATAAGTTTAACGCTTTCATCAATTTCCTTGCTCAGCCTTTAAATAATGTTGAGTTTTTCTTTATTTGACTCGCTTATCACAAGTTCAAATAACTCTTCATTGGCTTCGCTTGCTAGGAAAAGCCCTCGTCCGATTAGTATCAGTCGACTGAAAATGTTGCCACTCTTACATCTCTGACCTATCAACCTGGTAATCTGCCAGGGGACTTACTAGCTTGTGCTATGAGAGATCTCATCTTACGGTGGGCTTCGTACTTATATGCTTTCAGCACTTATCCGCTTGGAACACAGCTACCGGGCGTTTACCGCTGGCGCGATAACCCGTACACTGGAGGTCCCCTCTTCCCGGTCCTCTCGTACTAAGGAAGACTCCGTTCAAATCTCTTGCGCGTATACCGGATATGGACCGAACTGTCTCACGACGTTCTGAACCCAGCTCGCGTGCCGCTTTAATGGGCGAACAGCCCAACCCTTGGAACGTACTACCGCTCCAGGATGCGACGAGCCGACATCGAGGTGCCAAACCTCCCCGTCGATGTGGACTCTTGGGGGAGATAAGCCTGTTATCCCTATGGTAACTTTTATCCGATGAGCGATGGCCCTTCCATTCAGAACCACCGGATCACTATATCCTGCTTTCGCACCTGCTCGACGTGTTTGTCTCGCAGTCAAGCTCCCTTTTGCTATTGCACTCAATGGTTGATTTCCGACCAACCTGAGGGAACCTTTGAACGCCTCCGTTACTTTTTAGGAGGCGACCGCCCCAGTCAAACTGCCTACCAGAAACTGTCCCTTGCCCTGTTCTTAGAGGGATCAAGGTTAGAATTCAAATTATTACAGAGTGGTATCTCAACGATGACTCCACAGAAACTGACGTCCCTGCTTCAATGTCTCCCACCTATACTGCACAATAAGAACCCGAATTCAATTTCAAGCTACAGTAAAGCTCAATAGGGTCTTTCTGTCCTGGTACACGTAATCCGTATCTTCACGGATAATCCAATTTCGCCGAGCCTCTCGCCGAGACAGCGCCCATATCGTTACGCCATTCGTGCGGGTCAGAACTTACCTGACAAGGAATTTCGCTACCTTAGGACCGTTATAGTTACGGCCGCCGTTCATCGGGGCTTAGTTTCAGAGCTTCGTCTTACGACTAACCCTTCCACGTAACCTTCCGACACCGGGCAGGCGTCAGCCCCTATACATCGTCTTGATCGACTTTGCAGAGACCTGTGTTTTTGGTAAACAGTCGCATGGGCCTATTCACTGCGACCCTATCACGCTCCAGACGCGTAGTCTTTCACGCTACCAGGGTACCTCTTCTCCCGAAGTTACGAGGTGATTTTGCCGAGTTCCTTAGCGAGAGTTATCTCGCGCACCTTAGTATTCTCTACCAACCTACCTGTGGCGGTTTCCGGTACGGATACCTATTAATCTCGATAGCGAAGTTTTTCTTGGCAGTGTGGAGTCAACACCTTCAAGTCCGTAGACTCTCCTCATCGCGCCTCAGTTTATAACGAATAAGCGGATTTTCCTACTTACTCTACCTACACGCTTAAACAGCCTCTTCCAGTCGGCTGCGTGTCTATCCTCCTGCGTCCCTCCGCTTCTGGTATCGATTAATCGATAGTTCAGGAATATCAACCTGATGTCCATCGCCTACGCCTTTCGGCCTGAGCTTAGGGTCCGACTAACCCCACGCGGACGAGCCTGCCGTGGGAAACCTTAGGTTTTCGGTGCATTGGATTCTCACCAATGTTTTCGCTACTTATGCCGACATTCTCACTACTGCCTCGTCCATCAGTCCTTTCGGTCTGACTTCGTCCTACTGCAGTACGCTCCCCTACCCATATAGTAAACTATATGACGCAGTTTCGGTTATATGCTTTAGTCCCGGTGTATTTTCGGCGCGGAGTCGCTTGACCAGTGAGCTATTACGCACTCTTTCAAGGGATGGCTGCTTCTAAGCCAACCTCCTGGTTGTCTAAGCAACTCTACCTCCTTAACCACTTAGCATATATTTGGGACCTTAACTGGCGTTCTGGGCTGTTTCCCTCTTGGCAACGGATCTTAGCACTCGCTGCCTCACTGCTGGATAGTAACATTACCGGTATTCGGAGTTTAACATGATTTGGTACGGCATTTCGCCGCCCGCACCAGACTAGTGCTCTACCTCCGGTAAGATAAGTCCAACGCTGTGCCTAAACGCATTTCGGGGAGAACCAGCTAGCTCTTGGCTCGATTGGCATTTCACCCCTAACCTCAACTCATCCACCGATTTTTCAACATCGGTTGGTTCGGACCTCCACGTAGTGTTACCCACGCTTCATCCTGGTCAAGGTTAGATCGCCAAGGTTCGGGTCTAATTCATGTTACTTAACGCTCTTTTCAAACTCGCTTTCGCTGTGGCTCCGGATATCAACTCCTTAACCTTGCAACATAAATTAACTCGCCGGCTCATTCTTCAACAGGCACGCTATCACCCTATCTATAGGGCTCTAACTGATTGTAAGCTAACGGTTTTAGGGTCTATTTCACTCAGCTTCTCACTGTTCTTTTCGCCTTTCCATCACTGTACTCGTTCACTATCGGTCATTGACTAGTATTTAGCCTTACCGGATGGTCCCGGTGGATTCAGACAGGGTTTCACGTGCCCCGCCTTACTCGGGATTCTTACTTCAGATCTTTAGTTTTCGATTAAGTGGCTATCACACTCTATGGCGCAACTTCCCAGTTGTCTTCATCTAACTAAAAATTTTGTAACTGATTTTATATGCTGTAACATATTCTGTAAGTCCCTCAACCCCCTTAATACAACGCTTACAGGCTATCACGTATTAAAGGTTTAGGCTCTTCCAATTTCGCTCGCCGCTACTTTCGGAATCATTTGGTTATTTTCTTTTCGTCCTGTTACTAAGATGTTTCAGTTCACAGGCTTTCCTCCTTAAACCTATTGATTCAGTTTAAGGTTCAAGAGTTTTAACTCTTGAGGGTTTCCCCATTCGGAATCCTACGGATCAAGACTTTTTAGCAGTTCCCCGTAGCTTTTCGCAGCTTTACGCGTCCTTCTTCGGCTGTCAATGCCAAGGCATCCCCCATTAGCTCTTTGTAGCTTTACCTAATATGCTTATTAACTTCTAGCACCGCCTATTTACTAGTTCGGTACTTTTGTTAATGCTTTTAGTTTCATTGATGATTACGTTTATCTTCAGATATTTAATAACAGTTTTATCAAATATTTTCGATTTACGCTTATAATCTTATGCAATTTTCAATGTACGATTCAGCTTTCACTGAAAGTAGAACAGTCTGAAAACTCTTGCTAATTTCTAACCTCTGTTATTGCTTGATTCCTGACAATAACTTCATCGGTTAACGACCTTGGAGTGGCGTCTTTGCATTGTTTCTTTGTTTCCTGCTGACGCGGGCTCCCTAGAAAGGAGGTGATCCAGCCACACCTTCCGGTACGGCTACCTTGTTACGACTTCACCCCAGTCACCAACCCTGCCTTAGGACGCTGCTTCCTTACGGTTAGCTCACGTACTTCGGGCGTGGTCGACTTCCATGGTGTGACGGGCGGTGTGTACAAGACCCGGGAACGTATTCAACGCAGCGTGCTGATCTGCGTTTACTAGCGATTCCGACTTCATGCACTCGAGTTGCAGAGTGCAATCCGAACTGAGGCCAGGTTTTAGAGATTTGCTCACCCTCACGAGTTGGCTGCTCGCTGTCCTGACCATTGTAACACGTGTGTAGCCCAGAGCATAAGGGGCATGATGATTTGACGTCGTCCCCACCTTCCTCCGGTTTATCACCGGCAGTCTCGCTAGAGAGGTCTATATCAGTATACCGATATCACCAACTAACGACGAGGGTTGCGCTCGTTGCGGGACTTAACCCAACATCTCACGACACGAGCTGACGACAACCGTGCACCACCTGTCTTGACGCTCTCCGAAGAGCACCTCTCTGTTTCCAGAAAGTTCGTCAGATGTCAAGCCCTGGTAAGGTTCTTCGCGTTGCTTCGAATTAAACCACATGTTCCACCGCTTGTGCGGGTCCCCGTCAATTCCTTTGAGTTTCACACTTGCGTGCGTACTCCCCAGGCGGGATACTTATCGCGTTGGCTGCGGCACTGCAGGGGTCGATACCCGCAACACCTAGTATCCATCGTTTACGGCCAGGACTACTGGGGTATCTAATCCCATTTGCTACCCTGGCTTTCGTTCCTCAGCGTCAATTACGGCCCAGTAAAGCGCTTACGCCACCGATGTTCCTCCTGATATCTAAGCATTTCACCGCTACACCAGGAATTCCCTTTACCTCTACCGCATTCTAGCTTGCAAGTATCAAGTGCCGTACACAGGTTGAGCCTGCGCCTTTAACACCTGACTTTACATGCCGCCTACGAACTCTTTACGCCCAATGATTCCGGACAACGCTTGCACCCTCCGTATTACCGCGGCTGCTGGCACGGAGTTAGCCGGTGCTTCCTCTGTGGGTACCGTCATCTTTCGTCCCCACTGACAAAACTTTACACCCCGAAGGGCGTCTCGTTCACGCGGCGTTGCTGCGTCAGGCTTTCGCCCATTGCGCAAAATTCCCTACTGCTGCCTCCCGTAGGAGTATGGGCCGTGTCTCAGTCCCATTGTGGCTGATCATCCTCTCAAACCAGCTACTGATCGTCGCCTTGGTGGGCCATTACCCCGCCAACTAGCTAATCAGATGCAGACTCATCCTTGAGCACCGGAGTTTTCAAGAATACCATCTCAGGTACGCTCATATGGGGTATTAGCAACCGTTTCCAGCTGTTGTCCCCCTCTCAAGGGCAGATTCTCTACACATTACTCACCCGTCCGCCACTTTCCACTGACCGAAGTCAGCTTCTCGTTCGACTTGCATGTATGAAGCACGCCGCCAGCGTTCGTCCTGAGCCAGGATCAAACTCTCCATTGTCAGAAAGTTTATGTCCATCGATTACTTAGGGCTAACTAAGCAATCTGCTCGACTTCTTTTTTTCGCTAGCTTTTACTAGTTTTTGTCTTTTTGAATCATTTTCGAAATTAACAAGTTGTGTGTTATATATTTCTATATTTCACCATTTGTTTTCAGCTATTCTATTTTCAATGTCCTATTTATTTTGACTCCAACGCTTTGCAACATCTTGGGTTGCTCTCGCTATCGGGGTAGTGGCATCCGTTCGACGCCGTTCCTTTAGTCTACTTCTTAAATCTCTTTTGTCAAGTAGATTGTTAATAAATTTTAAAAATCTTTTTGCTATTTATATTTTCAAAATTCAGTGTGCCTTAGCACGTCTTTAAGTGTAAGACAAACAATTTTAAAAATCAACCCCTTTAACCAATATTTTTTTATTTATTTTAATATTTTTTAATAATCAGCCTGAATTAGCCTTGTTGCAATAGATATCGCGCTTCTATCAGGAACAAATATTTATAATTTTTCAAATTTTATATTATTTTACATGACAATTTTAATAATTAAACATGACTGAAATATTGGCATGTGATAATAATAAATTTCAAAGGCATGCTCTTCAAAAATAAAATATCGTAAGCAAGCGAGTATTGTACATATTTGCGGCAAATAACAAAATTCCGGATATATAAATCCGGAATTACTGTTTGACTAAAGTATTAATATAAAATTTTATATTATTTATCTTCTGGTTCTATTGGATTTTCATCCGATATGTCATATTCATCGCCTAATTGGTCTTGATTCGGTGCTGAATTTACAATTTGAACTCCGAATTTTGTTCTAAATAAATGCTTAACCGTATCACTTTGAATTTCATACATCATTTTATTAAATAAATCGTACGCCTCTTTTTTATATTCTATCAACGGATCTTTTTGACCATAAGCTCTTAAACCTATCCCTTCACGAAGCATGTCAATATTATGAAGATGGTCAATCCACTTACTATCAACAACCTTTAATAAAACGTCTTTTTCCAAATGTCTGACAACATTATCCTCAGCAAAAGGTTCTTGAAGTTCATAACCTGCGTTGTAATCGCTTATTACCTGATTATAAAAATTGATAATTTGTATTTCATGATTTTTATAAGCTTCTATTACAAAATCTTTAATCTTATTATACATAGGTTCAAAACGCATATTCTGAATATCAGAAACATCGAAACTTTCTGCAAGCTGCGGAACAGTTGAATGAAGTTCTTTAATCATAGTTTGTAAATCTTCATAAACATACTCTTCGACTTTTTGTTCCGGAGATATATAACTTCTCATCAGCCTATCTACTTCACGTTCCATCATATACAAAATATCTTCGTATAATCCGACACCTTCCAAAACTTTTCTTCTCTGACGATAAAATTTCTCACGTTGAATATTCATAACATCATCGTATTCTAGAACTGATTTTCTTATATCAAAATGGAAAGTTTCTACTTTTTTCTGAGCTGATTGAATTCTTTTTGTAATCAACGGAGAATCAATTGCCATATTTTCAGGAACATTTAACGCTGTCATAAGTTGAGTAATTTTCTCGCCACCAAAAATTCTCATAAGGTTGTCTTCAAGAGACAGGAAAAATCTTGTCGAACCCGGGTCCCCCTGACGGGCTGCACGCCCCCTTAACTGATTATCTATACGGCGGGATTCATGGCGTTCTGTTCCTATTACATGCAAGCCGCCAGCTTCAACGACTTTGGCATGTTCTTCTTCTGTAATTTTTCTTGCTTTTGCTAATGCTTCTTGTTTAGCAAGCTCATAATCCGGATGATTTTCATCAATTCCCATATCATCAAGCTCAGCTTTTGCAAGATACTCAGCGTTACCGCCTAAAAGAATATCGGTACCTCTACCAGCCATATTAGTAGCTATCGTTACAGCACCATATCTGCCAGCCTGAGCTATAATATGAGCTTCCCTTTCATGATGCTTAGCATTCAAGACATTATGCTTTATACCCCGTTGTTTCAATAATGCAGAGACATATTCTGATTTTTCAATACTGATTGTACCAACAAGAACAGGTCTACCCTGTTTATGTTGAGTCAAAATATCATCAATAACAGCTAAATATTTTTGAACCTCAGATTTATAAATAACATCAGGATAGTTAATTCTAATATCCGGCTTATTTGTCGGAATCGTTGTTACTTCAAGATTATATATCTTGCCGAATTCAGCTTCTTCTGTCATTGCAGTCCCTGTCATACCGGACAATTTAGGGTACAATCTGAATAGATTTTGGAATGTAATACTTGCTAGAGTTTGAGTTTCATCTTGGATTTCTACACCTTCTTTAGCTTCCACAGCTTGGTGCAAGCCATCTGACCAACGTCTACCCTCCATTAATCGTCCGGTGAACTCATCAACAATCATTACTTCACCATTTTTGACAACGTAATCAGTATCTTTTACAAACAACTCTTTTGCTTTTAAAGCCTGCAAAAGGTGATGCGCATATTGCGTATGAATATCAAATAAGTCTTTAATACCAATAAGTTCCTGAGCGTGGTCTATACCTTCTTCTGTCAAAATTACATTTTTATTTTTCTCATCAACAGTGTAATCTACTTCTTTTTTTAATTGCGGGGCAATCTTTGCCATAAGCTGGTAAGTTTCAGCAGATTGTGCCAACCGACCACTGATAATTAATGGAGTTCTGGCTTCATCTATCAGAATACTGTCAACTTCATCAATTATTGCATAGTTAAAAGGTCTTTGAACAAGCATTTCCTTACTGCTGGCCATATTATCTCTCAAATAATCAAATCCAAATTCATTATTTGTGCCATAGGTAATATCACATTGATAGGCTTGTTTTTTTAGTTCAAAATCCCTTGCGCCTTCACCGTTAGATAATACAACACCTACGCTCAGACCAAGAAATTTATAGATTTTTCCCATCCATTCACTATCTCTTTTGGCAAGATAATCGTTAACTGTTATAACATGGACTCCTTTACCTGTTAAAGCATTAAGATATGCAGGTAAAGTCGCAACAAGAGTTTTACCTTCACCTGTTCTCATCTCAGCGATATGTCCATTATGTAAAAAATATCCGCCTATTAATTGAACATCAAAATGGCGCATATTCAAAACTCTTTTACCGGCCTCTCTAACAGTTGCAAAAGCTTCAGGTAATATTTTATCCAAGGCTTCTTTTTCAAGCTTTAAATCTTCTTTGAAATTCTTAGATGTAGGACGTTTAGCTAATATTTCTTTAAATTCCTGAGTTTTTGCTTTTAATTCTTCATCAGTCATTTGAGCAAATTCAGGTTCTAATGAATTGATATGCTCAACAATCCCCATCATTGCTTTAACCTTTTTTTCATTCGGATCACCCAAAAGCTTTAATAACCATTTTAACATTAATTTAATACCTCTCCAAGTCTATCATTATCTAAAATATAACATAAACATATATTAATAATAGAAACTTAATAAAAAATTAAGGTTTCATTATTAAGTAATCAATAAAACTCAAAGATTTATAGACTTAAATAAACTTGGCATAGAAATTTAAAATCAATAATCTACTATTATGCAGAAAGTGTAAATATTTCATAAATTTCTTCATCTGAAAGTTCTGTAATAATTTTTTCACCTTCATAGACAGCTAAGTCTGCCAACTCTTTTTTAGATTTGAGCATTTCATCAATTTTTTCTTCAAAGGTTCCTAGGGTTATCATTCTATGAACCATTACATTTTTATCCTGACCTATACGATATGTTCTATCCGTTGCCTGCTCTTCGACTGCAGGATTCCACCATAAATCATAGTGAATAACATTTGTAGCACTAGTAAGGTTCAAACCGGTTCCTCCGGCTTTTAAAGATAAAATCATTACTTTCGAATCATTATCTGTTTGGAATTTCTCAATAAGTTCTTCACGTTGAGGAACAGTTAAACTTCCATGGAAAAATAAAGGTTCGGTGTTACACTCTTGAGCAATAATCTTACATAAAATATCACCCATTTCTTTGTACTGGGTAAATATAAGAGTTTTTTCTCCACGGTCTATTATACCTTGCACAAGATCAATGCATTTTTCCATTTTGCCGGACATTTCTTTACCCATTTCTCCTGATTTAATAAATTGATATGGGTGATTACATATTTGTTTAAGAGCCGTAATCAGTTTAAATATATTTCCACGTCTATTAATTCCGGTAAATCCACTAATCTTAGTCATCATTTCATTAAGAGTTTTTTCATACAGTACAGCCTGAACCTTAGAAAGATAACAGTACTCATTAAGTACCATTTTTTCAGGCAAATCAGAAATTACATGCTTATCCGTTTTTAAACGACGCAATACAAAAGGAGATATTGACATCCTTAACTTTCCTGCACGTGAATTTTCTTTAAACCTCTCTATTGGAATTGCATAACTTTTTTGAAATTCTTTTAAAGAACCCAAATAACCTTTATTAATAAAATCAAATATACTCCAAAGCTCTGTTAACCTATTTTCTACAGGAGTACCTGTCATTGCAATTTTTACATCCGATTTCAACATTTTTATTGCCAGAGTTTGCGCTGTATCCGGATTCTTAATATTTTGTGCTTCATCAACAATAATAACGCTCCAAGCATGCTTTTTAAGTTCTTCAACATCAATTCTCATAATTGCATACGTTGTTAATATAACATCATGATTGACATCAAGCTGTCTATCTGCACCATGATATATTGTAGCATCCAAACCTGGAGCAAACATCTGAAGTTCTTTCATCCAATTACCCATTAACGTAGTCGGACAAATTACAAGAACAGGTTTCTTAAGCTTACCTTCTTCTTTCATCTTAAGAATTAAGCTAATTACTTGAATTGTTTTACCTAATCCCATATCATCAGCCATACAAGCACCAAAACCTTTAGAAACATTTGTCCAAAGCCATTTCAAACCTACTTCCTGATATGGTCTCAATTCACCCTTTAAATCTTTTGGAATTGTCATATCAACAGGTTTTGTAAAATCAGATAAAACTCTGGCAAAAGCTGCATCATAATCAAAATCATATTGATTTAACTGACCGGATAATGACGCATGAATAAGTTCCATTCGAGACATAGATTTCAGGTTAGATTTTGCAATCTGTTCAAAAATCTTTTTACTTTCATCTTTATCTATAAGAACATATTTATTCTTATATTTTATTAATCCACTACTTGTTTCAACAAGCTTTTGAAACTCTTCAAGTGAAATTTTCTCATTACCGATTGCAATTTCATAAGAAAAATCCAAAATATCATCCAGAGAAACCTTTGATGAAGAAGTATTATTATTAATCAAATCAGCTAAATCATCTGCTCTGGAAGCCTTGACTTTTGCATTTATTGATGCACGCGGAATTACTATATTCACAAGCTCATCCGGAAGAATAACCTCTATTTGAGCCTTTTGTAAGTAATAAGCAGTCTGAGTTATAATTTTATATACTTCATTCAGATTCAAATCTAAATATAGTTTATCTTCATCTTCAAATAAATCTTCTAACTCAGGCATATAACGCAACGCATAATTTAATTGTTTCTCAACAATTCGCGAAATATCTGATGCCTTTGCTCCAAAAACATCTTCTTCCGTATATAATTTATCAATTAAAACATTTTCATCGGTCTTACGATTTTTAATATAAACCTTCAAGCGGAATATTTCATCTTCAACTTTTTCGATTTTAAATAATGGAATAACATCATATTTTCCAAGATAAAGCTCGTCAAACCATTGAGCAAAACTTTCAGCAATATCTTTACCTTTTAAGACGGCTCTTTGCTCCAAATCTTTTAACAAGTATGTTCCTGATTTAACATCTTTAAAACGATACATTTTTATACCAAGGAATTTATAAATTACATAGTTTAAGTATGTATAAATAAATTCATAAACAAAATCTTTAGGTTTTTCACCCTGTATAAATAAATCATCAGGTATACATTCTTCAAACAAATTAACAATCCGCGCCATCTTTTGATTATTTATAATAGGTTCATACACAATACGGAACATCTGTCCGTAACGTTTAACCGTCGGGATAAAATATAACTTTTCAATAAGCTTCATTACAAAATATGTAAGCTTATTCAAATAAACAAAAGTAGGAGTTAAATCAGCAATATCCACAATATTACCAAACCCACCAAAATAATCCATTACTAAATCCCAACTCATAAAATAACCGACTTTATCATCTAATACTTCGGATTTAAAACGGAATAATGACCCTTTAGATTTTAAATAATATTGAAAATTATTGGTTGGAGTAACAAAAAAAGACAATTTAGGTGAATGAACAAGACTTTTAGAGACCTGCTTATTTATAAGATAAAAATGAGTATTACGTGTTGGAGAATTCGGACTTAAAAATACACCGGCAAATTCATCTTCTATGATTTGATAAATCATACTCAATGTATAACGAAAGTCTTTATTTTTAAAACCCTCCGGATTTTCACTCAGATTAAAAAACAATTCATCAACATTATTCTTTTTAAATGAAAAATCAATATCTAAATTCTCTATTTTGTTAGTCATATTTTTACCTTTTTAGAAGTTACTAAGACATACAGGGCACTAAGATTATTATATTTAATTTTAATAAAATCTTAGTGCCTTATCTTAATGCTCTAATGATTTTATATAATCAATGACTTTCCGGTCATCTCTTTTGGTTGTTCAATATCAAGGAGTTTAAGTACTGTCGGTGCAACATCACAAAGAGCACCAGAATCGCGCAATTTAATATCTTTTGGTGCATTTATTACAACAAAAGGAACTTCATTGGTTGTATGTGCAGTTTCAGGAACACCAGCAGCCTCATCAAACATAACTTCAGCATTGCCATGATCTGCAGTTAAAAGCATAACAATACCATTTTCTTTACAAGCATCTGCAATTTTGCCAACACATTCGTCAACAACCTTACAAGCCTCTGTTGCTGCCTCAATCACACCAGTATGCCCAACCATATCCGGATTTGCAAAATTAACCAGAATAAATTGATATTCAGGATTTTTAACAGCATTTAAGACATTTTCACAAACCTCTCTTGCACTCATCTCCGGTTGCAAATCATAAGTTGCAACTTTTGGAGACGGAACTAGAACTCTTGTTTCATGAGGTTGAGGTTTATCAATACCGCCATTGAAGAAAAATGTAACGTGTGCATATTTTTCGGTTTCAGCAGTTCTAAATTGATGAATACCGTTTGCTTCTAAAACATCTCCTAAAATATTCACAAGTTTTTCTTTAGGGAATGCTACAGGAAATGTAAAAGTTGCTTCATAGCTTGTCATTGTTGTATACAGAATATTTTTTAGAACTTTTTTTCTGTTAAATCCATCAAAATCAGCAAAATTTATCGCTTTAGTAATTTCTCTTGCTCTATCAGGACGATAATTGAAGAATATAATTGAATCATTGTCATGAATTCTTGACTCTTCACCGCCAACTATTGTAGGTAATACAAATTCATCAGTTTCACCTTTAGCATAAGACTGCTTTACACCATCAATCGCAGAAGGTGCATGTTCACCTTCTCCAAATAATAATGCATTATAACCTTTTTCTACTCTATCCCAGCGGTTATCTCTGTCCATAATATAATAACGTCCGATAACTGTCGCAACAGGAGGAAGATTATATTTTTTCAATTCTTCTTCAACAACTTGCAAGTATTCACAAGCACTTGAAGGAGGAGTATCACGCCCATCCAAAAAAGCATGAACATACACTTTTGTTAAGCCATGGTCAGCAGCCATTTTTATTAACGCCAACAAATGATCCAATGAAGAATGAACACCGCCGGTTGAAACAAGCCCATAAATATGCAATGATGAATTATTCTTTTTTGCATGCTCAATTGCAGCCAAAAATCTTTCATTCTTAAAAAATGAACCGTCCTTTATAGCATTATTGATTTTTGATAAATCCTGATAAACAATTCTACCTGCACCTAAGTTAAGATGTCCTACTTCGGAATTTCCCATTTGTCCTGCAGGTAAACCTACATATTCACCATCCGCTCTCAAATGTATAAACGGATCATTTTCTTCCAATGCATCAACATGTACCGGATGAGATAGCTTAGTTGCATCATACTTGGCTGAACCTTTTGATATTCCCCATCCATCCATTATACATAGCAAAACTCTTTTAGCCATATTAAAATCCCTTCTTTCTATTATGCTGGCAAGATTCTAACAAGAACATGATTTTTTTTCAACAGCAAATTAATCCCCAATACTCTTAACCCTGTTGAAAAACAAAAAAAAGCTTCTTTGATAAAGAAGCTTCCTTGGAATCTTTTCAATTCCTCGTGTAAAAGGTTAGTAGGTAGAAAGTAGAAGGTAGTAGTGTATATAAATCTCTTTATATATCCTATATATATTATATAAGTATTTTAGATATGCATAATTGCATAAATCAGAAAGCTTTGTTACATTCTTTAACATACACAAACTCACCTGTCATAGCGAATAAACAAAGAAATCATAAATACAACAATCTATTGAAAAAAAACTTTATTCTGATATAATCAGCAGAGTAATAAATAAGCTGACAACAGCTAAATTATTCACTGGCACACATTAACAAAGGCATAATATGAAAATTGCAATTTATCCGGGAAGTTTTGACCCGATTACAAAAGGACACCTTGATATTCTGAAAAGCGCAGCTGGAATATTCGACAAAGTAATAATCGCAGTTGCTCACAATGGAGAAAAAAAAGGTTTTTTAACCGTAGAAGAACGCGTTGAACTTATAAAAAAAAGCATTCCGCATCTTGATAATGTAGATGTTGATTCTTTTGAAGGGTTAACAATTGAATACGCAAAAAAACACGGAGCCGAAGTTCTAATACGAGGTCTTCGAGCAGTTTCTGACTTTGAATACGAAATGCAATTATCTCAGACAAACAGCGCTCTGTGTGAAGATATAAAAACAGTATTCTTAATCACAAAACCCAAATACAACTTTATTTCTTCAAGTACAATCAAAGAAATACTTTCTAACGGAGGAGATATATCCAAATTTGTACCAGAGGCTGTAAATAAGTATTTAGTTGAAAGGAGAATTAAAAGTGGATTTTAAATTTCCTAAAATACTAAAAGAACTCGAAACCCAAATAAATAGTAGTTATAAATTACCTATTTTTAAAGGGTATATTGCAATTAATAAACGAGGAATAGAAAAACTCATTGATGAAATATATGAAACACTACCAATCGACCTTATGGAAGCCAGAAACTATTTAAAGAGCAGAAATTACAACATTCAAAATATAACAAATGAAAACCAAAAAAAAGAAACTTACGGACATCTAAAAAAGCTTGAAACTAATTTGCTGTACTCTCCTCTTCAATTGGCAAATTTTGTTATTATAAACATTAAGCAAGCAGAAAAATTGATTGACAAAGTTAATAATTCAATACCTCAGGAAATCATTGAAGCAAAAAAATTAAGCAAGTAATAAAATACAAATTTGACTACATGTTAAATTATGTAATTACAGAAATAATAATTATTTGACAATTAAAAAGCGCTTATGTAATATATTAATATCATAAAATGCGAAAGGGATAAGGGATAATAAAATGCCACAAAATGGAGTGTATGATTTACTAAAGATGTTAGAAATAGCACTTGATGAAGGCTATTCAGTTCTAAAATACACTGTAGTAAATAAAAGGGAAATTGAAACATTAATCGATAGAATATATGCAGCTCTTCCTGTTGAAGTTCAAGAAGCAAGATTATTTTTAAAACGCAAAGAAGAATTACAGAATGAAGCCCAACAGAAAGCTACAAAGATTATACAAGATGCTCAGAATGAAGCTGACAGAAAATTATCCGAATCCGACCAAATTAAAGCTATTGAACGGGAAGGCATAAGGATTAAAAATGAAGTTGTTGAAGATTGTGAAAAAATCAAACATATCGCACTTCAAGATGCCGAAAACATCAGGCTTCAGGCAACAGATGAAGCAATGAAAATCAGAGAAGGCGCCGAATTATATGCCGAACAAGTTCTGACAAGCCTAGAAAATAATCTTACACAATTACAACAAGTTGTAAAAAATGGACAAATTTATATGGAACAGTTGCGTACGGATGCAATTGGTAAATATTCAACCCAAACTCAAACTCCTGTACGCCGCTAAGTAAATAAATTACATCATATAAAAAAGATTGGAAATATCCAATCTTTTTTATTAACAATTTTTAACACCAAACTTGATATTTGAAATAAATATAAAAACTTGTCAAAACTGTAGTATTTGTTAACAATTTGTTTGCATTTTATTTTGTTTGGTATAATATAAGAGCATAAGCCGAAATAGATAGAATGTGTAATATTCACATTCTATTTTAAATAGGAAACAAGTTAATAAACTAAATAAAGGAAATAACAATGGGTATCAAAGGAAAAAATGACAGAATGGTAGTTTTAGCATGTGAAGAATGCAAAGAAAGAAACTACACAACAACTAAAAACAAAAAAAACATTAAGGAAAGATTAGAATTAAACAAATATTGTCCTAAATGTCAAAAACATACCAACCACAAAGAAACTAAGTAACACAAGTTAGCAAAAGGCGTTGGTTTTGCAATATTATATTTTATATCATAATAAAACCCAAAACAATTATTGCAAAGTAACAAAACACGGGGAATAATCCCCGATAAGCGTCCTTAGTTCAGTTGGTAGAACGTCGGTCTCCAAAACCGGATGTCGAGGGTTCGAGTCCTTCAGGGCGCGATTTAACTTTAAAATAAAGGAAGAAAAAATGAACGAAACAGTTGAAGCTATCAAAACATATTTTAAAGGTATAAAAGCTGAATGGGGCAAAATTAGTTGGCCTGAGAGAAAACAGGTTATCTTTGAAACCTTATCAGTAATTGTTATCGTGTTTGTATTCACTGTTGCAATTTATTTGATGGACCTGATATTTAAAGGTTTACTTGACCTTATTAAATAAGTAAGATTTAACCAATATAATAAAAGGTGGCTTATGACTAAAAAAGAAAAAACAATGGAAGAACAACTTAATGAAGATATTTTAGCAGAACAAGCTGAAGCTCAAGCTGTTGAAAAAGAAGAACAGGAAGCTAAAGAAGCTAAAAAGAATCAGAAAAGATGGTATATTGTCCACACATATTCAGGATATGAAAATAAAGTAAAGGTTAACCTTGAAAAACGTATCGAATATATGAATATGGGGGACAAAATTTTTAGAATTGAAGTTCCACAAAAAACAGTTGTCCAAATGAAAGGCGGGAAAAAACAAGAAAAAGAAGAAAAAGTATTTCCTGGCTATGTACTTGTTGAAATGATTATGGACGAAGACAGCTGGTATGTAGTAAGACATACATCTGGTGTTACAAAATTCGTTGGTTCTGTTAAAAAGCCTATTCCGGTTAAGGAAAGCGAAATTAAAAGAATCTTACACAGATCATCTTCTCAAGTTGAAAAAGTTGAACTTGACGTTAAAGCCGGTGATAAAGTTAGGATTATTTCAGGACCATTTGCAGACTTTGATGCTGATATTATTGAAGTTTATCCTGATAAATCTAAACTTAGAGCAAATGTTTCAATTTTTGGTCGTGAAACGCCTGTTGAGTTAGAATACAAACAAATTAATAAATTATAAAAACTTCGGCAAGTATACAGAATGTATATTCGGTATACGATTAGAAATAATAATTCTAATCAGCCACTGATTCAAAAAAACAGTTAGTACAACAAAATGTGGAAGGATCCTTTCCAGCCAAAGGGAAGAACCGCTATTACCACAAAAGGAGAAAAAAATGGCAAAAAAAGTAGTAGGAAAAATCAAGCTTCAAATTGAAGCAGGTAAAGCAAATCCATCACCACCGGTTGGTCCTGCATTAGGTCAACATGGTGTTAATATCATGGATTTCTGTAAGCAATTCAATGCAAAAACTCAAGATAAAGCAGGGTATATTATCCCGGTTATTATTGATGTTTACGAAGACAGAAGTTTTACTTTCGTAATCAAATCACCTCCGGCTCCTGTATTAATTAAAAAAGCATTAAATATTTCTAAAGGCTCATCAGTTCCAAACAAAGATAAAGTTGCTGAAATTACACGAGCACAATTAGAAGAAATCGCTAAAATTAAAATGAACGACCTTAATGCAACAACAATGGATGCTGCAGTTAAAATGATTGCAGGTTCATGCAGAGCAATGGGCGTAACAGTAAAAGAAGATTAATTAGATGGAAGGAAGCTGTCATCTGTCATCCTGACTTTGAAAAATTTTAGCATGACAGATATGACAATCCGTTAATACCACGAAAGGAAAAGTAAAATGTCAAAAATAACTAAAAAACAAAAGAAAATGCAAGAAATGCTAGAGGGTTTTGTTCAACCGTCTACTGCAGTTGATGCAATAAAAAAACTACAAGAAATTTCAAAAGAAGTTTCAAAATTTAATGAAACAGTTGAATGCCACATGCGTTTAGGTATTGATGTTCGTCAAGCAGACCAACAAATCAGATCTACTGTTGTTTTACCTGCAGGCTTGGGTAAAGAAGTAAAAGTTTGTGTTATTGCTAAAGGTGCTAAAGCAACTGAAGCAACTGAAGCTGGAGCAGACTTTGCCGGAGCTGAAGAAATTATTGATAAAATCTCAGGCGGCTGGTTTGAATTTGATACATTGATTGCAACACCAGACTGTATGGGTATGTTAGGTAAATTAGGTAGAGTATTAGGTCCTAAAGGTTTAATGCCTAACCCTAAAACAGGAACTGTTACAATGGATATCGCAAAAGCAGTTAAAGATGCTAAAGCCGGTAAAGTTGAATATAGAGCAGATAAACAAGGTATGATTCACTGCCCTATAGGAAAAATACAGTTCTCTGAAGAAGACTTGATTAAAAATTACGCAACATTAGCAGATGCTATTCTTAAATCAAAACCTTCTTCATCTAAAGGTACATTTGTTAAATCAGTATACCTTTCAACAACAATGGGACCTGGTATCAAATTAGACCCAAAAACTTTTGCTGCTGAAGTAAAAGAATTAGTCTAAAATAAATTAGAAAATTTCATATATTGAAATAAAAATATAGTCTTGAAACTTCAAGACTATATTTTTATATTACTTGTTAAATTAAATATATTATAACCTTTCTAATCCAATATTTGTTTTAGTTAAACGATCATCCTTTTTCGGAAGAATTTTTGGAAAATAATTTTCAATATATCCATTTATCATATCTTCAATTTCAGCATTATGCTGTTTAAGCCCATTAAATGTCTTAACCGTGGCTGAGCCATAATCAGTTACAATAGAACGCTCAAACCTGTAATCTCTGGGTTTTGCTCTATCAATAAGTATTCTATCAACTGATTTTCCCTTATCCACCTCAACCAATAATAATCTTTTGAGACCTTGGTATACAGGTTTCACTGTAATCAGATTATTTTCTGCATCTCCAATAGCAAAAACCGGTGAATCCATAAGTGATTTACCTTTTTTTATTTCAGCCCACGTATTATCAATATGATTACTCATTTTTTTAATAAGATTAACGGACTTTTGTGTAAGGTACGTTGGATATCCATTAACAAGATTTGGTAAAATAGCACCAAACACAGGTTGCCTATAATTAGATGAAACATTATAGTTATAAGATGTATTTACTTGCATAATCAAGCCTCCTTATAATTTATTAAAAACAATCAAACAAAATTTTGATAGTTAATATTTTACATTTTAAAAATTTTTTGATAAAATTTATATACATACATTTGTCAAAGAAGCAAATGTAAAAATAAAGGAACATAAACGACTGGCACTCTGCAAAAAAAAATGATACTTAATCGTTTTGTGAGAGTGGTAGCGTCCGAGAGGAAAATGTATTTTTCCTACTTATAATTTCATAAAATTTTGGGCGGTTGGCGCAGATGGTAGCGTATCACATTGACATTGTGGGGGTCATCGGTTCGAGTCCGGTACCGCCCACCACTTAATAAAAAAGAGCCTAAAAAGGCTCTTTTTTATTATTTTTACATATTTTCTAATCTGCACTTCCATTAATAAAACTTCCAAACAAAGTGTTAAAATTACAAAAAACTATTAAGGCAGCTGTTTGGAAAATTCATGCATAATTAAACTTTGTGCATATTGTCAAAAATTTCTTTTTTCTGAACCCAGACTTCCATACCCATATTTTTACCACAGGTAACAACAGCTTCTTTAATTTCTTTAAAAGAATAAGTTGATTTTTCAATATCACAAAGCATAAACATTACAAAATGTCCTTGCATAAGCGTTTGTTTAATATCCTCAATATTAACTTCATATCTTGCTAAAACAGTAGTAACTTCTGCAACAATACCTACTTTATCAATTCCTGATACAGTAACAATTATTTGATTCGACATGATGATATACTATCTCCTATAGCCTTTTCTTCATCCTCAATAACCTCCACAGGCACCTTAACAGGTACTGCTTCAGCTTCTTCAATCCATTTTTTATTAACAAGTTTACCAACTTTATATTTTTGGCAATAAGCTTTTAAATCTTTCTTGACTTCAGGAGCCAAAATATACATTGCAATAATATTTGGAACAGACATCGCAATCATCATTGCATCTGTAATATTAATAACTGAAGTTACATTCATAACTGAACCAATTACAATAAAAGCACAATATATAAACTGGAAGGTAAGAGTTCTCTTTTTGCCTTCCCCAACTAAATAATTCCAAGACTTCTGTCCGTAATAAGCCCAAGCAAGCAAAGTAGATAATGCATAGAGCAAAACAATAGCTGCAAGCAATTTAGGGAAAAACGGAATTACTGTTTGTATAGCACTTGATGTCATTTCAACACCAGAAGTTGAACCTGCATATTTTTCATAAACGCCGGTAATAACAATCGTTACTGCAGTCAATGTACACATAAAACCTGTCATAAATGGTTCTAATAAAGAAACAAATCCTTGAGAAATAGGTTCATGAGTTTTAACTGTTGCATAAGCAATCGGTGCAGAACCTGTTCCTGCTTCATTTGTTTGAACAGAACGTCTCAATCCCATAATCATTGCTACAAAAACACCGCCATATATTGATTCAGGGCAAAAAGCTTCTTTAACAATGACAACACAAGCATGAGGCAAAGCCTTAATATTAAACAAAATTACAGCCATAGCTGAAATTAAATATACAAATATTTTCAAAGGAACAATCTTCTCTGTAACTTTAACAATACCTTTAATCCCGCCTATTACAATCATACCGACAACAATTGCCATTCCAAGACCTATAAGCCAGTGAAAATGTGCAAGAATACTATGTTCACCACCTGTAACATTAACAAATTGATGAGCAGCTTGATTAATTTGAATCATATTACCGCCGGTAATACCTCCGCATATACACAAGACAGCAAATATAACAGCTAAAGGTTGCCCTAACCATCTTAGTTTCTTACGAGTTAAACCATGTGCCATATAGTGCATAGGACCACCTGATATAGAACCATCTAAATTAAATCTTCTGTATTTAACAGCAAGAGCGGCTTCAACAAATTTTAAAGACATTCCAAGAATAGAACCAACAATTACCCAAAATGCAGCTCCAGGGCCTCCCATAGAAATAGCTATAGCAACACCTGCAATACTACCCATACCTATAGTTCCGGATAAAGCAGTCATAAGCGCCTGAAAAGATGAAACTTCACCGCTACCATCATCATTCGCTCCTTGTTCTTTACTTGGTTTAACAATACTGTGGATTGAATGTGCAAATCCCCAAATAGGAATACCTTTTAAATATATTGTAAAGAATAGTCCTGCTATCAATATCCAAAATATAATAATAGGAATCTCAGCTCCACATATTTTTATCGGATAAAAAATTATATCGGCAACTGTATTCGACACAGGTGCAATGTGTTTATCCATGAATGCATCAACATTTATAGCATTTGCACTCTGCATACTAGCTAACAGAACCATCAAAAAAGTCATAAATTTTTTCATATAATATTCTATCCTTTCAGCTGATTAAAAGGTTAAGTTCCCTTTAGGGTAAATCCACAACCAATAATAACTACTAATAGTATAGCAAAAACATGATAATATAACCCTTTATGTAAAAAAACATGTCAAATGATGTTACATTCATTAACACTTTGACAGTATTGTTTACATGCTTGTTTATAATTATTTCAATGATACAATAATATTAATTATAAATTAGGATTAAACCTTATATGATGAGTCAGTCGAAAAAGTTATCCATAGCATTCTATTGGCACATGCATCAACCCGTTTACCAACTCACAACGAACGGAGATTATTTAATGCCATGGGTAAGATTACATGCTGTTAAAGATTATCTTGATATGGCTCTTTGGGCCAAAAAATTTGATAGACTAAAACTCAATTTTAATTTTGTTCCTGCTCTACTTGATGCAATCATAGATTATGCAGAAAAAAATGCACACGATATTCATTCAAGACTGACAATAACTCCGGAAGAACAACTAAATCATGAAGATAAAATTTTTATTTTAAATAACTTTTTTGATTCGAATTATCAGACTATGATTCTGACAAACGAGGAATATCATCGACTTTATCAAATCGTTCAGGCTCATGGCACAGTAAATACAGAAATTTTTACTAATCAGGAATATGCTGATATAATGGCCTTGTTCAATCTAGCCTGGATTGATCCATCGTTTAAAACATCTAATAAAGAATTAAAAAGACTCGTTAAAAAAGGAAAAAATTATACTCTTGAAGACAGAATTGAAATTATTGAACTTCAAAGAGAAATTATAAGAAAAATTATTCCAACACTAAAAAAACTTTCAGACAAGAATAAAATTGAAATTACAACAAGTCCATATTATCATCCTATTTTGCCAATTTTACTGGATTATAAAAATATTAGAAAAAATGCAGCCACCGATGATGAACTTTTATATTTAAAAACAGAACTTGATGCAAAAGTTCAAACACAAATGGCTCTGGACAGAGTTGAAGAAATATTCGGTAAAAGACCGAAAGGAATTTGGCCATCTGAACAATGTGTCAGTGGAAAAACTCTTGAAATGCTCAGCAATTTAGGGGTAGAATGGACAATTTCTGATGAAGGTATTTTAGCAAGCTCAATAAATTTTGAATTTGAACACGATTTTAAAGGATATTTAAAAGAGCCTTACCATCTTTTAAAATCTTATCAGTACAAAACCAAGAATTCAGATATAAAAATAATATTTCGGGATTCTACAATACATAATCTTATTAGTTTTGAATACCCGCATCATAACCCTATTGCAACAGCTAATGATTTGTACGACAGAATTAAAGTGATGCAAAGTAAGATACTTTCATCTCCTGATAAAGATCATTTACTGACAATTGCACTTGATGGAGAAAATTGTTGGGAAAATTACTTTGAAGACGGAGCTTCATTTTTAAAAACCCTATATACTCTTATAACAGAAGATGAAACTCTAGAAACAGTTTTAATCAGTGATTATCTTGAACATAGTAAAGAACATAAACTGCTTAACAAAATCACCTCCGGCTCCTGGTCAAATAAAAGTTTCAAATTGTGGATAGACGAACCTGTGAAAGATTTAGCCTGGACTTATTTAAAACGTGTAAGACAAGACTTTTCTGAATTCGTAAAACGAGAACCGCTCAACCCGAATATTGAACTTGCACGCAGAGAATTATTTATATGTGAAGGTAGCGATTGGTTCTGGTGGTATGGAGAACCAAATGATTCCGGACGGGATAATATTTTTGACTTTATTTATAGAACTCGACTAAAAAATATTTACAGATATTTGGATTTAGATACCCCAAAATATCTCGATGAACCAATTACAGATATTTCGCCTTCAAAACCTTCAAAATATCCAAAATCTCTAATTTCTCCGGCAATAAACGGGAAAAGCATTATATCAGAAGATGATGATTGGAATAATGCAGGTTTCATCGAAATTCCGGATGGACCGGTATTAAGAGAATCTAAATTGTTTGAAAAAATAAGATTCGGAAATGATAAAGATTATTTTTATCTAAGATTCCATCTAAACAAATATATCAAAAACAATGAAGAATTGAAAAAAAGAACATTCCAAATGTATATTTATCTTAGAAAAACAGGCAGGAAACAAGCTCTTGCTCCTACAAGATTGATAAATAAAACTCAAAATATTCCTCCTATTGCAATGGAAAAATTCCACAATGAAATTCAAATTGCAATAAGAAAAGATGAACTGCAATTTTTAAGGCTAATCAAAGCAATACCAGGTGATATGTGGATTCTGGGTAATACAAAAACAATTGAAGTTGCTTATGATGAAGTTTTAGATTTAAAAATTCCTTTTGATGTACTTGATATCAAAAATGGTGAAACTCTTGAATTTATATTTATAAATGCAAATTTTGGGATAAAAGATTTCTATATTCCTAATGAAATGGTTCTATCAGTAACTCGCCCATCACTGGTTTTGAAATAACAAACCTTTAGAAACCAGACCTAATGCAGCAATCTGCAATGTAACAAATAGTATTCCCATCTTAAAATTCCCCTTTATTTACATGATAATAAAGGTATTTGCTACACTAAAATTGCTATATTATGAAGTTTTATAAAAATCACATACATACTATATGATTTTTACTGTATATAAATTTCGCTACATATCAAGAGCAATATCAAGAGTCGGAGCTTTAGCAACAATAGCACTAGATGATATGATATCTACTCCACACTCGGCAATAGCACGTACAGTATCAAGATTAACATTGCCGCTTGCTTCAATAATCGCTTTGTGGTTCACAAATTGAACAGCTTCTTTCATCTGCTCTAATGTCATATTATCAAGCATAATAATATCTACGCCTAAAGGAAGTCCTTCCTTAACTTGCTCCAATGTATCACATTCCAATTCTATTTTATGCGCATGCGAAAGATTCTTTTTAACCATATTCACAGCGTTGGTAACAGAACCGGCAACTCTGATATGGTTATCTTTTATCATTGCACAATCCGAAAGATTAAATCTATGAAGAGCACCTCCACCAATTTTAACAGAGTATTTTTCGAAAGCTCTAAAATTAGGAGTAGTTTTTCTTGTATCAACAATTTTGCAAGGTAAATCACCAATAGCCTGTTGATATTTATAGGTTTCAGTAGCTATACCGCTCATCCTTTGGACATAATTAAGAGCAACTCTTTCTCCTAATAAAAGGTACTTGCCAGGACCAGTCAAATTTGCCAAAACATCACCCTTTTTAATCTTATCACCATCTTTAAATAATAACTCTATCTCAACTTTATCTGATAAAATTTTAAATACAGTTTTGAATACTTCTAAACCACAAATTATGCCATCACATCTTGAAACAAGAGAAGCTTCAAAAATTTTATCTTCACCAACAATACTTTCGGTTGTAACATCTCCAAAGCCTATATCTTCCATTAATGCTGATTTAACATGATCTTCTACATAAAAATTACTTAACAAAGTTTAGTTCTCCTTCTTTTTTTGTTAACACACTGTGGGCACATACATTTTCCATTTCAAGATAATCTGTCCTATAATGTGCCCCTCTTGATTCCTTCCTTCTTAGAGCCGAATTTACAATTAGACTTGAAGTTATTAACATATTTTTAAATTCATACTCCGCGATACTAAGACATTTATCCTTGCGTCCAAATTTTTGTATAAGCTCTTCTATCCCATGCAATGCCTTTAATAAGGTTTTTTCTGAACGAAATATTCCAACATTATCCCACATCAAATTTTTTAACTTCACTTTTAACTCTTCAACATCCAGAGACGATAGTTCAACATTTGTATTATACTTTGAAAGTATATTAGAATATAAATCCGTTTTTTTATACTTACCGTCATCCAGATTTTGATTTTTTGATAAATATTTTTCTTTTAAAAATTCTGCAGCTTCATAAGCACAAACCACACATTCCAATAAAGAATTGCTTGCAAGACGATTTCCCCCATGCAAGCCTGTTGAAGATACTTCTCCAATTGCATAAAGTCCTTTTATAGAAGTTTCCCCCTGCAAATTAGTTTTTATTCCACCCATAAAATAATGTGCAGCAGGGGCAACAGGTATTAAATCTTTTGTTATATCAATATCATGTTCCAAACATTTTTTAGCAATTGTCGGAAATCGTCTTAATAATTTTTCTTTTCCAATTCCAACAGCATTAAGATAAACATTTGAAGTTCCAGATTCTTTCATTTGACTGAATATAGCACGAGCAACAATATCACGAGGAGCTAATTCTTTCTTTTCATGATATTTTGACATAAATTCAATTCCATTTTTGTCGCATAATTTAGCTCCCTCTCCTCTGACAGCTTCACTAATTAAAAATCTGTTATGATTTTTTTCATCATCAAAAGCAAGAGCAGTCGGATGGAATTGAACAAATTCCATATCTTGTAAAACAGCACCGGCGTTATAACAGATAGCAAATCCATCTCCTGTTGCACCAACAGGATTTGTAGTATATTTGTATAATTGTCCTAAACCTCCTGTAGCCATTATTAAAATATTAGAATAAACAGTTTCATACTCGCATAAATCTTCATTAAATACTACAACTCCTCCGCATTCATTATTATGAACAAGCAACTCTATAGCCATTGTATTTTCATAAACTTTTATATTTTTATTATGTTGAAGAGCTTTGCAAAGAGAAATTTCCATTTGCCTACCTGTAGCATCACCTCCTGAATGTAAAATTCTTCTGACACTATGAGCTGCTTCCTTTGTTAAGGTAAAATTTCCATTTTCATCTCTGTCAAATTCCACCCCGAATTTCAACAAATCTTTTACAACTCTATCTGAATTTTCACTTATAAATCTTACTGTTTCCGGCTCACTTAGTCCTGCACCAGCCTTCAATGTGTCAGTAACATGAGATTCAACAGAATCCTTTTTATTATCTTCCAGAACCGCAACCATACCACCCTGCGCATAGTAGGAATTACTTTCTCCAAGTTCAGATTTTGTAATCAGCAAAATTCCATCAGGTAAATCAAGCAGCTGCTCAATCTTTAATGCTGCATATAACCCTGCAATTCCACTTCCTACTATAACTGCTGAATATTTGGAATATTTCATGTCTCTATCCTTATTTAATACACTCATGTTATTTTTAGCTAAATACCAATTTGAACAAACCTTCATTTCACAGGTAATTTTATCTAAATAATTTTATATCAAACAGATTAATTTATCTACAAATAACATTCAACAATATCCATATAAAATTTTAAATATGTAATTAGTTAAAATGGATTTCTATAAAATAGATAAGTTAAAATACAAAAGAAAAATTTTAAAATAATAGCACTTTAATATACACATAATCTGATTACCATAAAACAACAATAAATCCTATAATTATAAAAAATAATAAAGGAGTAATTATGATAAATTCCGCGATAAAATTACTTTTAGTAGAAGATCATAAACTTTTAAGAGTAGGATTAAAATCATTATTTGAAGAACAAGATGGGTTAGAAGTTACCTCAGAAGCTCAAAATGGTAAAGATGCTATCGAAAAATTTAAAACAACACATCCTGATGTAACACTGATGGACATAGGATTACCGGATATTACAGGAATTGAAGCTACAAAAAAAATCCTTGAATTAAACACCAACGCTAAAATCATCATACTAACATCACATCTATCTGAACAAGAAGTAATTGAAGCCCTTGAATCAGGAGCATGCGCTTATGTTATGAAAGATATCAATACAGATATTCTCAAAATGATAATTCAAACAATCAAAGACGGCGCAATGTGGATTGATCCACTGGCTGTACCTATTCTACGTGATAAAAATAAAGGATTAGTTCCACAACGACAAATGTCAAGAGCAATGTTCAGACAACAACATTCCAATTTAACACAACGAGAATATGAAGTGCTGAAACTGGTTGTAGAAGGCAAATCAAACAATGAAATAGCAGAAGCTTTAACAATATCTTCACATACGGCAAAAGCCCATGTGTGTAATATTATTCAAAAGCTGGTAGTTGATGACAGAACACAAGCAGCAGTAAAAGCATTGAAAGAAGGACTGGTTTAATATTAACAAAGAGGGAAACCGAAACTAAACGATTTCCCCTATAAATCAGTAACTATGCTGCTTGTTCACTCCGCATAAAATTAAGTACTTTCACAGCAACAGATTTTTGCATTTCCTCATCTGCATCTTTTAAATATTCAAATGCCATAAATAATGTTCGATTATTATCATACCAACGACGCATCTCGTAACTTGAAATACGTTGCATATAAATTTGTGTATTAGGCTTATAACCGGCAATATGTAATTCTTTTAGTATCTCCTTAGCATAACGCGTCCTATCAAAGTCTTTCGCCATTTCAACACGACTAATTACTATACAAACATCCGGCAACAGCTCATACCAACGTTTTTTCATCCAATCCTCCACTAGGCAAATGTATATCCCACATATATATTATAAGATATCTAATTGGATTTTTAAAGTCTAGTTCTTTAGAATTAATACATTACTTAATAAAAGAATAAGCGGCTCTGGATTTTATAAAATTCAGAGCCGCTTAACAAAATATTTTAAAAGCTAATTACTCTTCAACTTCTTCCGATATACCACTTTCTTGCATATCTTCTTCATCTAATTCATGTTGATTCATTTCTTCTTCAATTTCTTCCTGAAGTTCATCAGAATCAACAATATCTTCTTCAGATGAATCTTGAGATTCATCTTCATACTCATAATTATTTATTTCTTGAGATTCTGCACGTTCCATTTGCGAAACAGATTTAATATCTATCTTCCAACCTGTTAATTTATGAGCAAGTCTTACATTCTGACCTTCACGTCCAATTGCAAGACTCAACTGGTCATCAGGAACAACTACCATAGCTTCATGAGCAAATTCATCATCTGCCATAATATCAACAGAAACGACTCTTGCAGGAGACAAAGCATTTACAATATATTCTACAGGATCTTCCGAATATCTGACAATATCAATTTTTTCATTTTTCAACTCTCCGACAATTGTCTGAATTCTGCTTCCTCTAGGTCCGATACAAGCGCCTACAGAATCCACTTCCGGATCATTTGACCAAACTGCAATCTTAGTTCTATATCCGGCTTCACGAGAAATTGATTTAATTTCAACAATACCGTCTTCAATTTCAGGAACTTCAAGTTCGAACAATTCCCTTACGATTTCAGCATGAGCATGGGAAACAATTACTTGAGGCAATCTCGTTGTTTCCTTTACATTTAAAACAAATACTCTTATTCTATTACCAGGTTTGTAGTATTCACCGGGTATTTGTTCTTTTCTAGGCATAATCGCATCAGTTTTACCAATATTGACAATAACATTTCTTCTATCATCAACTTTTTGAATTATACCCGTAATAAGTGTTCCTTTTTTATCCAAAAATTCATTTAAAACCAGATTTCTTTCAGCTTCTCTAATTCTTTGAGTTAAAACCTGATTAGCTGCTTGAGCAGCAATTCGTCCGAACTGTTCCGGAGTTACTTCCAGCTTAACTTCATCACCTAATTCTACATCTTCATCAATTTCTTTTGCTTCAGCAAGAGAAATTTCATTATCCTCATCTTCCACAGAATCAACTACTGTTTTCCCTTTAAATATACCAATTTCACCGGATTGTTCATCCAAAAATGCTTCTACATTTTGAATTTCTTTTAATCTCAAATGTTTTTTATAAGCTGCAACCATTGCATCACATAATGAAGAAATAACTACTTCTTTTGAAATACCTTTCTCTTTTTCCAATTCTTCAAAAACTTCATTTAAGTTTCCTGCTCCGATTTTAATCATATTTATGTTTCCTTTCGTTTTATAATATTTGTTATAAATTTATCAATTACACCAGCTTAATCAATATATAATTTTGCCGATTGTATATTTTCCTTTGGAATTTGCAGTTCACATCCATCATCAAATCTGAAAAATGTTAAACCTTCATTGTAATCATAATCAAGAATTTCTCCTTTAAATATTTTTTCTGTTTCTCCAATCAATGGTTCTTTTAATTTCAAACTTATCCTTTTACCTTTAAAAATAATAAACTCTTTTTCTGATTTAAATTTTCTCTCTAAACCAGGGGAAGAAACTTCAAGATAATACTTAACAGGTATAAGTTCATCCAAAAAATCTTCCAAGCTACGTGTAACCTTTTCACAATCATCCAAAGTAACATTGTGTTCTTTTGAATATAAAAATATTCTTAAAAACCATCTGTGATTTTCTTTTGAAAAATCTATTTCAATTGGAATCAGATTGAAACGCATTGCTGTATTTTCAATCAGTGGTGTAATAGCTTCTAATACTTCTAATCTGTTAACTTCCTGTTTCATCTACACCTGCTTTCATATTTATGTGCCCATGTTTCTCTAATCAGGTAGAGTCCGATATATTAACAAAATTTTCACTTCATTTGATTTAAAATTTACCAAACTCTTACACCATACAATGATAAGAAATTGAGTTCCAGCCTCTATCGCGAAAAAAAGAACGGGGTAACCGTTCTTTTTTGTTTTGCAATACTGCTTGTTGATTATATTTTAATATACTAATTATAAAAAGTAAAGTGTTTGTAATTTTTAATTAAGCTTGAGCTCCTTTTACTGCTGCATCATACTCAGCCTGAGAAACTTCTTTTGTTCCTATAAAGTAAACCTTTTTGCCTGATGGCAGGTCTCCGCTTCGAAGTTCTTGATTATCTGCACCAATTATAACATTAGAGTTATCTCTTAGAATATTTGTTTTTGCAACATTATCTGCAAGTGCATTCTTTTGCTCTGACATACTATCTATTTTAGAGTCAGCACGCTCATTTCTTCTCTGTCTGATTCGCTCAGCAATGCTCATACCATCACTGGCATCAATTTTTTTAGAACGATTGTTTACATCTTCAACTTTACTATCAATTTTGTCTGACAATTCATTAAACTCGTCTTGTTCTTTTTGTTCAAGTTCTTTCAATCTAGCTTCTTGTTTAGGAATTTCGGCTGACAGTTTATCTAAATCTTCTTTTGCTTGTTCAAGTTTATCCAATTCATCATTTTGTTTTTGTAATTCAGCCTTTTTAGTATCCAATTCTTTGTTAGCCTTATCTAAATCTTCTTTTGCTTTAGTTTGTTCGTCTTTTGCAGCATCCAAATTCTTTTGAGCAGTTTGTAAATCTTTTTCTGCCTCTTTGACATCTTTATCAGCATTTACAACATCTTCATTTGCTTTATCTAATGCTGTTTTAGCTTTTTCTTCAGCTTCTTTAGCATTTTTCAATGCAATTTCTGCCTGTTGCTTTGCATTCTGTAACATCACATATCCTGGATCAGTTGGTTTTGCATCACGTAATGCATCATTTGCTCTGTCAAATGATGCTTGAGCTGAAACCGTATTTGCATGAGCATCAGCATAAGCCTTACTACATTGATTTTTCTTAGTCATAGCATTTGTTAATGCGCCTTTCTTAACATCTCTTTGAGTAGTTAATGTTTTAACCTTTTGTTCTGAAGTTGAAACTGCTTGCGTTTTATCTTCCACATTCTTTTCAGCAGTTTTAACTTCACCTTCAAGAGTTTTTATATTATTTTTCATTTCTGTTTGTTTTGCTTTAAACTGAGCTTCAGTACCAACTATAGTAGACAATTCACTCTTTTTGGTATTAGCTTCTGCAATAGCTGAACGTAACGTTGCAGAATCTTTAGCACTTGTCATACTTGAAACAAATGATGATGCTGATGATGAAGTCAATGAAGAAGCTGATGACAAACCTCCCAAAGCTGCATCAAGTCTCTGAGTATTAGTAGGAGCCGCTGCAGATGTTCCTTTAGAACCAAATACTCCAAGTTTATTTAATAAACCGACAGTACCCAGAATGCCACCTGCAGCCATTTGACCTGTTGAAAATGCGTTATTATTATCAATATTAAGATTAGTATTTGTTGCAACTCTAGAAGATGCGGCAACAGAAGTTCTGCGAACCTGATAACCACTACCTTTCTTATTACGTCCTCGTATTCCCTGAAAATCATATTTGCTATGATCTCTACTTACAGATTGTCCTTGAACCCAATTATTTTTACTTTTTGAGTCTAATGAGAAAACTGTTGTTTTATTTGCAGTAGAAGAGTTTAATAAGTTCACCGTCGCTTGTCGCGAAGTAGGTAACTTACCTTTGGAACGGGTCCCAAAAGAAGCCGCAGTTCCTGGTCTATTCAGTTTTGACAAATCAACTGACATATTACTCTCTCATTTTTTTACTCTTAAATATATAAAAACATCCCAAAATGCCCAATTTCACATGTTTGGGGGTTTGTTACATTTGTTTACAAAATAAAATATGAGAGTTAATAATATTTCTTTAGAAAGACACAGATATCAAAATATACATATCTTATAATTACCCCAGACTAAATCTATCTAGTATGTAAATTTTCCCATAACAACACGTTTTTTTGCACCTGTACAGCACGGTAAATTATTAGGAATTCCATAATAAGTACAATAAGCAAGAAGTGCAAATGCCATGACCTCTTTAAAATTATTTGAAATTTCATAATCTTCGCAAGTTTTTAAATCTATATGAGCGGGTAAATAGGTTCTTAAAAATTTCATTAAAGTTTTATTATAAGCCCCTCCACCGCAAACAACAACCTCATTAATTTCCACATTAGGATATATAAACCGCTCATACGCTGCAGCAATTGATTTAGCTGTCAACGCAGTAACAGTTGCAATAATATCCTTTGGTTCACTTGGAGCAAATTTCAAAGCATTCTCAATATATTCAGGAGAAAAATATTCTCTTCCTGTAGATTTTGGAGGTTCTATAAAATAATATTCATCTTGCATTAAACAATCCAGCCAACTTTCAGATATAATTCCACTACGTGCAATGTTTCCATCTTTATCATAAGGACATGAAAAGTACTTGTTCATACAGTAATCAATCATTATATTACCCAGCCCGGTATCAAATCCAAATGTATCATAATCTCTGGAAACAACCGTAACATTTGAAATCCCGCCAATATTTTGAATCGCATAATTTTTGTTATTTCCAGACTTACCTTTAAACCATTTCTCATCGGCAAAACAAACCAAAGGAGCCCCTTGCCCACCTTGAGCCATATCAGCCTCTCTGAAATTTGAAATTGTTAAACATCCGGTTTCCTGTGCAATAACTGAACTTTCACCCAGCTGAAGAGTGCTTCTCAAATTAATCCCATCAAGTTTTTCATCAAACGGATAATGATACACAGTTTGTCCATGACTTGAAATAAAATCGGGCTTTCCAAACTCAGAAATCAAAACATTACATGCATCAGCAAAACATTTCCCGATAGCAAAATTCATTTGACAAATATCTTTTATTGATGCTTCACCTCGGAAAAGTTGAAAAATTTTTGCACGAATATGTTGCGGATATTTGTAATTTATACCTTGAATAAGTTTTACAGACATATCAGGAAAAACTTCACATAATCCTGCATCAATACTATCACATGATGTTCCTGACATTAACGCTATAATTCTTTTTGATTCAAGCTCTCCCATAATAATTTTATAATATAAAAAAGCCCGTACTTGTGCAAGTACGAACTAATTAAAAAGTTTACAACTATCCTTACTCTCTCTTAAAGTCTTAAACTACTCCCTTAATAAACTAGATATACAAAAAATAATATTAAGATGTAAACTAAAAAATATCCCTAATCTTACAGCATTCTCACTGTCCCTCAATAATCTCTTTTTCCCTTTTTGGACTTCTCTGCCATCACCTCTATTTCTTTTGTCCAATCTGTTCTTAACCTCGAATTACCATTTATATTTTAGTAATTATTAAATTTTTCCTTCCACTGTCTGGTAGCCTTATGATTTTAATTCGGCTTTCTTTCTATACATATTACTTTAGACCTAATCTTTACCGATTACAAGTAAAAAAAAATTATTATTTTTTTACATTTGACCATGCCCCCCGATTTTATAAGATAAAATTCGTGTTATTAAATCTTAATGAAGCAAATTTAATGAAATCATGTAAAATTTTATATATATTTTATTTGACAATATAAAATTACAGTTAAAGCATGAAGCATGTATATTTTGGGATTAGAAATTCCTGAAAGTTTGTGATAGAGTCAATTTGAGGAAAGTAAGAAAAAGATTATGAAAGAATTTATGAAAACAAATACTGTTACATATAATCTCATGTCTTTTACCGGATTTAAGTCAATACTCATATTTTCACTGTTATTGGACGGGCCTAAATCGTATAAAGAATTAAAAGATTATCTTACAAATCATGAATATCTGCATGAGAGCATTTCTACTGATACACTTAGGATTTACCTTAATTCTCTCAAAAAAATCGGTTGCAATATTACACGCCAAACAAAAGACGGAATCACTCGATATTCGATAGATTCACACCCATTTGAGTTAAAAATTGATGAAAATCAAACACGAAGTATTTTGAAAATTTATAAAGCAATTTCAAAATCAATTGAAATTGCTGATTTAATTTCTTTGCAAAAATTTTTCGAAAAATTTTCCCAATATATTACAAATGAAGATTTAAAAATCAAACTGCAAAATATTTCTCCACTCAACAATATTAATCAACAAATACTTAAAGATTTAATCAATTATGCCCAAAATAATACCGAAATTACAATGTTATATAACTCTCTTAATTCAGGAAAGAAAAATATAACTATCGTTGTTGATAAATTATCTATTACTAACGGGAAATTATATGTTAGCGGAATAAACTCTGAATACAAAAATTATTCAAGTTTTCTAGTCTCAAAAATTATAAAAATACTAAGCGTCAATATACATGAATCAAAGCTTAGCATACCAATGCTTACTGTGGGCTATGAGTTATTTAATAACGATGAAGATATTGAACTGTTAAGTTGTGAAAAAATTATTAAATCAACCAAAAAGAAAACATTAATCGAAATAACTTCACATAATAAATTTGAAATTATGCAAAGAATTATGTCTTATTCCAACAGATGCAAAGTTTTATACCCGGAAAATTTTAAATCATATATTATATCATCACTAAAAACAATGAAAGAAGGATACATTGAAGAAGAAAATAAATAATACAAAACTAAATGACGGATGTATCAAAATTTTCAAACTTCTTATCCTTTTATATGAAGACAAGGCTGACTATAACAGCGTGGTCGAAATATTTAAGGATGATTTAAGCGAACAATCAACAAATAATATTCAAGTTGTTCTAAATAAATACATAAATACTTTAAAAGTTTTTGGTATTAAAATAAAAAAATATAAAAATAAATACACTCTTCAAAGCAGTTTGTATTCAATGGGATATAATATTGATGATTTAAAATCAATAAGTATTTTGATTAATTCAACAAAGAACTTTCCTGATACAAAAATTACTCAAGATTTGAACGAATTTATAAACTCTTTGACCCTTCGGATGAACAATGAGGATAAAAATAAACTAAACAAATTAAACAAAAATTATGATTTTTCATTCTATTACTCAAATTTGAGAGACCAAATTGAACAATGTGAACAAATTTGTAAGGAAAAATTTATAATAAATGTTCTTTATCAAAAAAATAATAAAGAAGTAAAATGTAAATGCACCCCTAAAGAAATTTTATATGACACCAGAAATGTATATTTACGGGTATACGATTCTGTAAGCAATGCAAATATTGATATTCCGATATCAAATATACTACAAATTTCAAAACTACCACAACTAGCAAAATCCAGCCTTGTTACAACTACAGTTGTATATAAATTAAAAAATCGGTTTGCAAAAACATATAAATTAAAAGAAAACGAATACTCTGATGGTTATGACAAAAACGGTTATCTGACAGTTATTAATAAAAACGAACCATTTGATACTCTTTTAAAACGATTAATGAGATACACCTATAATTGTGAAATAATTTCTCCAAAATATCTGAGAGATCAAATGATAAATCTTATTAATGAAACACTAGATAATTATAATAATTGAATTTATTTTTTCTCTTTTCGTTCCCGCACAGATATCCTTATCGGAGTTCCAAAAAATCCAAAAGCCTCACGCAATTTATTTTCTAGATATCTTTTATAACTATCTTTTAATAACTCTTCATTATTTACAAAAAGAACAAATGTAGGAGGCTGTACTGCCGCTTGAGTAATATAATATATCTTTAATCTTTTTCCCTTAAAACTTGTCGGCGGGTTCAAAGCATAAGCTTCATTAATAACCTTATTCAAAAGGCCTGTAGAAACTCGTTTCGTACACTGATTATACACCTTTACGCTCTCTTCAAAAATTTGACCTAAACGCTGCTTTGTAAGAGCACTTATAAATATTTTAGGTGCATAACTTAAAAATGGGATTTGAGCAGATAATTCTTTCTCAAATTTATTAATTGTATTAGCTTTTTTATCTTCAACTAAATCCCATTTATTAACAGCAACTATAATTCCCTTCCCTGCTTCTGTTATAATAGATGAAATCTTTTTATCTTGATCTGAAATTCCTTCTTTCGCATCAATGACAAGAACTGCAACATCGCATTCTCTTATTGAACGTATAGCTCTATCTACAGCAAACTTTTCAACTCCGTAATCTACCTTTGATTTTTTCCTAATACCTGCCGTATCTACAATAATGAATTCAGACTCTTTATATGTAACATAACTGTCAATACTGTCTCTTGTTGTACCAGAAACATCAGAAACAATTACCCTATCTGCGTTTAATACTGAATTGACAATAGACGATTTTCCAGCATTAGGACGACCTACAATTGCAATTCTAATTCTATTATCTTTTTCTTCCTCTTCAAATACCTCAAAGTCTTCTGTTACTATCTCCAACAAATCACCAACACCCCCAGAACCATGAAGTGCGGAAATTCCTATAGGTTCTCCAAGAGCAAGAGCATAAAAATCACTCGTCATCATCAAAGATTCCGGATTATCACACTTATTCACCGCAAGATATATTTGTTTTCCTGACTGTCGCAGAATATTTGCAATATCATAGTCAATCGGATTAATACCATCTTTTCCGTCAACAAGAAAAATAATCTTATCAGCTTCTTCACAGGCTAACTTTGCTTGATCAAAAATAGAAACCATAATATCATCATCATCCCCGGGGATTATACCGCCTGTATCGATAACTGTAAAACCTTTATTTTGCCACTCAACATCAAAATATATTCTGTCGCGTGTAACCCCGGGCAAATCATCAACAATTGAATGTCTACCGCCCATAAGACGATTTACAAAAGTAGATTTGCCAACATTAGGCCTTCCAACTATAGCAACTATTGGTTTCCTTTTCATAAACCAATACTATCATGAACAATTTATAAAACAAATCAAATCACAACTTATAAAATAATATTACCCAGAAATAAGTTTAAGTAATTTACTTGCAGGCGCATACTTTGGCAAAATATTTAAACAAGTTTCAAGAGCCTTGATAGATTTTGCCATATCATTTTCCTTAGAATAATAAATATAGGCTAATAAGTAATGCAGTTCCGGGTCATTATACAATTTATCTTTAGCCCTTCTTAAAAAAAACATTGCTGCAGGAATCAAATCATTTGCCCAAAACGCTCTTCCTATAAATTTATAACATTCGGGATTGTAAAATGCCATAAAATCCGCATATCTTATGATTCTTTCAACATAATCACCCTTGCAGTAAAGAATCAATATATTTAAATCAATCTCTAAAAAATTTCTTACTTCAAAATATGTTGGCTGCCTTGAAATCTTACCACTCAATAATTGCAAAAGAAACAGTCCCCAATGAGCTCTAATATCATATTTTACCGCATACTCAAACATTTGTTGAGCTTTTTCTAATTTATCCAAAATAATATAACAATATCCGGCTTCGGTATAATATTTATTCTGCTCAAAAAATGCTCTACAGCCCTTAATCCTGCCTGATAGAAAATCTTTTTTTACCTGCTCATATTCAACTGTCATAGGCTTAACATTTATTATAACAGATTTTTACTATCACTATTTACAAATGTAAAATCAGGCATCATTGATTTAACCATCATTGCTTGAATAACTTCCGGAGACAAGTTCTTATCCTGCTCTGACATATAAGGAATTAAATCCATTAAATCATCATTTGAACTTTTAGTACTGTCATTTCCCAATAACATTCTTAATTCATTCAACTCTCTTTGTGATTGTTGATATTCAGGATCTTTAACTAATTCTTCCATAGCGTCTGATGGAGCAACATACGCAAGCTTTACAGTTCCTAAATCAGACTTCTGTTTGTCAAACTTTTTAATATCTTTTATATCACGTAAGTCTTTTTCCGGACCATCTTCACCTGTATTAATTGTTTCCTGAAGTTTTCTCAATTGAAGTTGTTTATATTCTTTATTCAAATCCGGAGACAAGCCATTACCGTATGGTGCATTGATAAATTTATCAAGTTTATCATCCTGAGTTCCAAATGGCAGAGTAAGTTTACCTTTTTCTTCGTCATCTTTACTATTACTTGATTGATTATTCTCATCTGTCTTAGGCTTAGGTGAAAGTTTTTCCTGAAGTTTGATAAGATTTCTGTTAACAAGAGTATTAGGATCCACAGGTGTAAGTTCAGCTTCAGTTGCAAGATGAGCGTAAGGATATAACAATTCAGGCTCATTAACATTTGGATAACAAGTTTCATCTTCATTTTCCAATACGCAGTTACGACCGTTAGTAGCATATTTTACAATCATTGGATTTGCATTTAATGCAATTACCATTTCATAAGCCTTGATAGCATTTTCTTTATCACCGACTTTAGAATAGCTCATTGCAAGATAATAAAAACCTAATGTATCATTAGGATAAAGTCTCACATAGGAAATACATTCCTGCAAACATCCGGCAAAATTACTCTTTCTGTACTTTTCTTTAATGCTTTCAAAAGATGGATTTGCATAGAAAGACGGAGCATCAATCCATCCTGCAGGAACCTCCGGATTTCCATAAATCTTACGAGAAGATTCACGTAAAGCTTCATTTCTACGTAGAGCTCTGGCTTCACCATTTTCCGAATCAGATGTATAATCAGAGTCTGAAGATGATGAAGAAGCAGAAGAAGCATTATGTTGACCGGCAAGAGAATTTGAATAGAACTCTCCCAGAGCTCTTTCTGTATCTCCGGTTCCATCATCAGCTTTAGTTGTCGGGTGAGTATCTTCATATAAATTATAATTCTTCAACGGATTTGTAAATCCATAAGCCATTGAAGATACTGTATTTAATACCATTACTGCCGCTAGTAATAACCCGATTTTCTTCTTCATTATCTTATCCTCTTTAGAATTCCTTTTAATAAAAATATCTTCTACGTCAAGGTTATTATATGATATTAAAGATAATACGTCATAGTCCAAATGTATGAAATTATTAAATTCTCAAAGCAAATTTACAGCCGCAATAATTCTGTCTGTATAAATTTAAAGATTTTGAAATTTGGTTAGTTTTTAAAAATCCATCATTTTTTCTAAAATTAGTTGACAGATAAGATAAACCTTCATCTAAAGCAATTTTTTCACCGATAGCTGTAAGTTTTTCATAATTTTTATGCGGACTAATTACCATTGATGTTGTAAATTCATTTATACCTAACAATTTTGCAGTTTTGGCCGCATTTAAAAGCCGCAACTCAAAACATTTAGTACAACGAGCACCTTTTTCCGGTTCATTCTCAAATCCTTTTACAAAGTTATAATAGATATCAGGCTCATATACTCCTTCAACCAATTTACAACTAAAATATTCACACAATTGTCTTTCTGCATCCAACCTTTTTTGATATTCCTGCTCCGGATAAATATTTGGATTGTAAAAATAAACTACAACAGAATATCCCATATCCTGTAAAAAAGATATGGGATAAGCTGAACATATACCGCAACAAGCGTGTAATAATATCTGTTTTTTAGAAGATACTCTTTGTTTTTCCACCATGCTCAATTACCCATTTTTTCAATTGATGATATCCTTTTACACCCAATTCGAAATCATCGCCAAGCTTGAGAGCAGGAGTACCAACTTGCTTATAATATATGGCATAATTTATATCATCTTGTATAATTTTATCAACTTCTTTACTGTGAGCATCTTTTTCAAGTTTATCCATATCTAAGCCAAATCCCGAATTTTTCAAAACATCTAAAACTTCCTCTTCAGTTTTAGGTTTTTTCTCGAAGAACAACGAATTAACTTCCCAGAATTTACCTTGCATTTGAGCTGCTTCAGCATATTTTGCCATAGTACATGAACCATGGTGAAATTCTTCTTTTAAGAATTTATTACAACTTGTATCCAAAGGAAGCGCATGATGCTCAACTCTCAAATTCTTAAACTCAGTTACCAATTTGTGAAGCATAATATTGCATGCATAACACATAGGGCACATATAATCTGAGTACACGTCTAAAACAATAGCATCTTTAGCATCTGAACCTAATACATTACCTTTAATAGCATATTTATTGGTTGTAGCGCGCGTAAATTCACCAAATTCTCTATCAAATTTCAATGCAGGTGAAAATTTGGCACTTGTAAATGCCCACCCCAAAAATCCGCAAGCACACAGCATTACAACAATAAATGCTATTCTATACGGAATTGGTTTTAATGCATCCGTAAAATCTATCCAACTTTGTTTAATTGCACCGACAAAAAAGCCATCAATTCCCTTTGCGGCAACAATACCTATTAAAAGATTTATAACATAAGTAATTGCACACATTATACAAAGTTTATGAATTCCGAACAAACTTACACATAATAAAATCATAGAAATTGTGAAGGAAATAAGTCCCAAAGATGCGATATAATGAAACTTATTTTTAAATACTTCCAAAAATTTTAAACCCGGCAATTTTTTTAATTTGTCTGCAAACAAAAGTAAAAGAATAAATGCATACAAAAACATTCCCCAATAAGCAAGAGGAACACCTAAAAATTGAGATTCTGTTGTTCTTGCAACACCATCACAATCAACAAATTCACTTATTGAACAAAAACTTGGTAAAGCATACTGATTAAAATTTGCTTCAAAATAAATATATGCTAAGTCAAGTGAAATTAAAAAACCTAATATAACTAATAAAATAATGATAAATGTTTTTTTATCTAAACTTTTAGTATCATTTTCCATAATAATTCTCCCTCATCTGTTTATATACTATATTACATTTGAAGAAAAAATTAATCAACTAACTTAACATCCAAAAATATTTAAAAAGCTTGAACTAAAGAAAATTTAATGATAAAATACAGATTGATTATAGAGAGAATAAAATGCAACGAAATTTTTTAAAACAATTTTTAGAAAAAATATCGAACTTTCCAAGTTGGATAAAAGAAATAATATATGTCCAATTATCAGAACAAATTGATAAAGAAAATGACCTGGCATATATTTTTGCAACATATAAACCCGTACTAACATATAAGGGTAAATGTGAACTCGACTATAAAAAATCAAATTTTGATATGAATATTTATAACATTTTGGAATACTGTGATAACGATTCAAGCATTTCCGAAATTACTTTAAATACATATATGTCAATGGAAGAAATAGCAAACTATTTTCTATTTTGTGTGGATGAAGGTTATCTGCAAATTCCTGATAATTCGCAAATCCTTAATATTGCCGGATTCTTAGCCGGGAAATACAGAACAGGAGAATATTTTGTCCAAAATGGTATAATATCAGAAGCTGAACTTGATAAAGCTGTGGATAACTATAACAATAAAAAAGAAAATAAAAAATTCGGGCAATCACTTGTAGATCTTGGCTTGATAACACAAAAACAACTTGATATTATACTTTCAATCAAAGAAGAAGCAAAAAAAAGATTTGTACTTGATCACAATGAAATACCAAAAATTAATCAAGAATATGTTAAAACTTCTGATGAATACGAAAAACAAATTGAAGATTTAAAAAAAGAAAATAAACAGTTAAAAATGAAATTAACACAACTCCTTGCAATGGTGAAAAATAATGATAAACAAAATTAATACAGCCCCTGCAAAATTGATTGTTTATATAAGAGACGGTCTTATAGAACAAGAACATTTTGGTTATATTATAAAAGCAAATAAAAACAGAATAATTGAACAAGTTGGAGAAGATAAAAATTATCCGTTCTTTTTACGCTCTTGTGCTAAACCTTTACAAGCTGCATTAATGATTGACTACGGATTGGATACAAAATTCGGTCTTACAGAAGAAGAAATTGCTATATGTGCAGCTTCACATGCCGGTGAGAAGATTCATGTGGAACTTGTCAAAAATATTTTAAATAAATTTGAAATACCTACAGACAAGCTAAAATGCGGAAATCATCAGCCCATATCAAAAACAGCACAGGAAAAACTACTTTTAAACGGTGAAACTCCAACAGTCTTACATAACAATTGTTCAGGCAAACACGCCATGATGCTGGGATTGTGTAAACTTAAAGATTGGGATATGGATAACTATGACAACATAAATCATCCATTGCAACAAGCTATAAAAAAGCGAATATACGAACTTTGTGAAATTAAAAATGAATATCCGATAACAAAAGACGGATGCGGAGTACCTATTCATTCGATGCCACTAACAAATATTGTAAAAGGTTATCTAAATTTATTTTGTAACAACAAATATGAAAAACTTAAAAATGCATTTTTAAATCATGCATACACAATTGGCGGGGAAAACAGAACAGATACAAAAATTATTGCACAATCAAAAGACCTTATTGCAAAAGTAGGAGCAGGCGGACTTTGTGTTGTTGTAAATACAAAACTTGAAGAAGGCTTTATTGTCAAAATATGTGATTCAAATATGCAGGCAAGAGAAATTGTAACCATTGATTTAATCAATAATCTCCACTGGGGAAAAATTGACATTTCGCATGATATTACAACAAATCATAATGAAAAGATAGGTGAAATAGTTACTTTGTTATAAATTTAAGTTTTATTCTGTTTCCAAAATAACTTTTAACATCATTATTATAACCAACGATTTGATTATTAAAATTTAAACCTTTCTTTTTGCATTCAAGACGTAGAAGTTCAACTCCTCTATTATAAACTTGTTGAGCTGTGTTTATATTACTTTGAGGAATTTTATTACCATACATTTTTGTAGCAAGAGCAATATCAAATAATCGACGTTTACTTAATCCACTCATTTCTTCTTTAGTTTTTGTCGATTTGTTATAAGTAAGTTTATTTATTGCAGCTTCCCATTTACCTTGCTTTAAGCAGTAAATTAAACCTTTAAAAGAATCATCATCTAATATTCCCTTATTAAAAGTAATATCTAAAACTGCCTCTTTTAAACTTTGTGGAATTCTGTCGTAAACTTTTTGTCCACCCAAAATTGCACACAAATTTTCCTCAGCTTTCAACAAATCTTTTGCGCATAACGTACAAACTTGAGCATTTGATAATTTTTGAGGATCACCTTTTCTTACAACATGACCAATTCCAATTGTTTTTACTCCGGCATCATCTATATATGGAGTATTGTGAAATTTATTTTCAGGTAAATGCGCTTTATCTTCAATCTTTTTTAACTTTTTGATAAAATCTAAACTTACACCCATTGCTTTTGCAACATCATTTAAATTATTAACATTTTTCAATTTCTTTGATGACGGAATTTTTAAAACTTGTCCAACTCTTAAATTTTTTGCAGATTCTTCTGTTAATCCGTTTGCAGCTAATAATGTACGAGTTTCTAAACCAAATTTACTCGCAATAATATCAGGGTTATCTCCGGATTTAACTTTATAACTAGGATTTTTTACAACAGTTATATACTTTTGACGCTGTTGATTAGCTTGAATTTGTTGATCAGAAATATCCCTAACCATAGGAATTTCACGATCATTTTTTGTATTTTTCCTACCATTAAATATTGGACGCTTTGAGCTATGATTAACCTTTTTTGCCGGTTTATCTTCTGGTCCACAAATTTTTTCTTTTATATAATTTATTAAATTTATAAAAAAATCCATAATTTTAAACCTTTTGAAAATTTATCTATTTATAATATTCACTTAAACTTTGAATTATTTTATTTTCAAATCTATTTTGATATGCAGATGAATCTAAATTTTTACTTTTTGAACCATTTACATATTCAACTTCCAATAACACAGAAGGAATATCTTCTGTCTGATGTAATACTTGAAGTTTCTTTTTCGGATCAGTCCAATTACGTTCATAGGTTTTTGCCGTTATCCAATCATCAGTATTCAAGTTATCTTTAAATACATTTGCTAATCTTGTATCCTGTGAAAATCTTGAATCGTAACATACTCCGGAACCTGATTTACCCGGTTCAGAATCTGCATGAAGTGAAATAAATACAATATTATTTTTGTCATATTTTTGATTACCTTTTTTACCTGTGTTCAAATTTTTTACTAAATTAGATATTGAACGCTGATCTGAAACAGTCTGAACATGAGCACTTGTAATAACTACAGCATAACCTTTTGCTCTTAATTTTTCAGATAAGCTTTCTGCATAACCTTTCATTTTTTCATACTCTAATAATGGTGCATATTTGCCATTACCTTTTTTAATAAAGCTGTATGAGCCCGGATCAAAATAACCAGTCCTTGAACTATATCCACCATGTCCTGGATTTAATATTACAACCTTTCCATTAGGTTTTGTTGTGGGTCTGAGAAGTTCAGATTCTTTTGCTACAATAACTCCACCTTTAACAGTAGGTTCAGGAATTCTTTCTATAGGAGCCAAATCCAATTTATTTAAGTCAAAAGGAATGTTATTTGCTTTACAAAAAGATTTAAATTTCTGAGTAGCTTCATCTTTTGCAGATTTAATTGCACCTTTTTGCAAACTGGAGACAGTAAATTTTCCAGAATTCTTTGTCAATTTTACTGAACTATTGTTGCTCTTTTTTGCAGAATGTGATTTGGAAGACTTTACATTGGTTGATAGCATAGAAGAAATCATTTTATCCATTTTTTCAGTATCAACCATCCCCCAACTGTTAAACTCTTTATCAAGTTCGGCTTTAAACATATCTCTCTGTGAAGCTGAAGTTTTTTTAGCTGTAGCTAAAGCATCATATACTTTCATAACAGCTGCTTTTCTTGCACCTTCTTTACTACTAATTTCACTGGTTATAGTATTTATCAAACTTTCTTTGTCTTTATTTTTCGGATTTTCAGTATAAGCCTTAATAACTGCAGCAGCATTTTTAGGATTAATTTCATCTATCAATGCATCGAAATCAGGCTTTCCAACCGCACCCCAATGTTCTGAAGACGATTGGAAAATTTTTGCGGCAAGTTCTTCAGGAGTATAAGCAGACCCCCAAGTCTTTTGATTTTTAACAACCGTACTTACTGCTTCAGCTCCAATTTTTGCACCCGCGGCGATTGCAGACTTAGTACGAGTTATTCCTTTTTTTACCTGAGCAGCATTTCTCTTTGACTGAGTTTTTGAATTAGCGCTTGAACGCGAATGATTCTTTACATAAAAGACTTCTCCTTTTGATGCAGAGTAATCTTTATAAGGTTTAGGCAGATTATTTAACTTACCAAACTCATCAAGAGTCATATTATATTTTCTAATCAGCGCATAAATGCCTCTACCTTCAGGAACAGTAGCAGACGGCAAATCAATTTTTTGCCCTGTAGAAACTGAACTCTTCTTCAGACCTGTCCAAGCCATAAATTCTTTCGTATCCATACCGAACTGTTTAGCAATTGAAGGAAGACTATCCCCTCTTTTTACAGTAAGCTGAACAGGTCTTGTTGTATGTTTTACATCTTTATTTTTATCATCGGATAACCCTGTTGCGGCTACATTAAAAGTTGCCATAACTATTCTCCATATCAAATTACACACTTGTAATTCTTAACGGAATCAGGAGAAGTTATCTTTAATAATATAAATATTTACATTAAGAAAATTTTACAATTATTTCTAAGTATTAAATATCCTATCACCGGCATCGCCCATACCCGGAACAATATACCCTTTTTCATTCAAATACTCGTCGATAGCCGCCGTAATAATTTCTATATCAGGATAGTGTCTTTGTATATTTTCTATTCCCTGCGGTGCAGCAATTATACATATACATTTTATATTATTAACAGGAATACCTTTAGCTACATACAAATCAATAGCTGCAAGCAATGAATTTCCGGTAGCAAGCATCGGATCTGTTATATAAACATAAAAATTTTCAGGATGCTCGGCTTCCATTGGGACTTTATTATAATACCAAACAGGTTTTAATGTTTTTTCATCTCTATACATTCCTATATGCCTGATTGTAGCCTGCGGCAGAATATCAATTGCCTCATCAGTAAAAATTAATCCGGCCCGTAAAATTGGTGAAATAATTAAATTTATATTAGGATCAACCGTCTTAGCTTTAAACGTAGTTAATGGAGTTGTAACATCTTTTTCTACCAACGGAAGATTTTTTGATGCTTCATATAACAAACATCTGGTAATCTTTCTGGTAGCAATTCGTACACCCTGACTATCTGTATCTTTATCCCGCATTGTACATAAATTTAAAAGAACTACAGGATTATCTATTACTCGAATTTTATCCGGATTCATATGAATACTCCTAATTTTTACCTTTTCCATTAAAATTTTTCATAAACTTTTCTTCTGCATTATTAATATTATCTATAGCTTTTTCAAATTTTATAAGATTTTCTGTAACATCAGCAGGCTCAACAACATTTTTAGGAATTCTTTTTTCAAAATCAAATTGTCTTGAAGTATGATCCAATGTAGTGAAAATTGCATTCAATTCTTTAAATATATCATCAAATAAACTTATAACCTTCCCAAGTCGTGTCGGCTCTTTTGTAATAATAATTTTATCTGTCGGATGACCAGATTTTGGAGGATAAATTTCAAGAGCTTTTGAACCTCCAAGTCCTGAACCCTCAACAGTCGCAATAGAACCTACAGGAAGCACAAGACCTTTTTGAGTTATGACAAATTTTATATAAACTTCTGATGATATAATCTGAATTTTCTTCACATAACCTATTTGAACCCCCAAAAATCTCACAGGAGAACCAACAATCAAACCATCAACATCTTCCATAAATATTTGATAACTTTTATACTGTTTCTGATTTTGATAATGATAGTATCTGAAACTGAATACTGTAATTGCAACTATAATAAGCCAAATTACAAATTCAAGCCATGCATATACTCTGATGTTATCAATTCTCTTCATATTTGATATTATACACAAAAGTCATTTGTTATGGCATTATGTTATTTAAATTTACGTATTTTTGTAATAAATTGAATTAAATGTTAGACTTTATAAAATCAATAATCTATGAATTTTTATCTTATTTTGTTCCGGAGAAACTGACATACGACATTACCGGAGAATGTAAAAAATGCGGCAAATGCTGTAATTATATGTATAGCGTTGATACATATACAGAAAAAGAATTCAAAATAATGCAAACTATCTTTCCTGCATATAAAAGATTCTATATAAAAGGGAAAGATAAAGAAGGAAATCTGGTTTTTGCATGTAAATTGGTAACTCCTGACGGACTTTGCTCTGATTACAAACATAGACCAAGAATGTGCAGAAATTATCCCGCAAAAAAAGTCTCATACCCTGGTAAACTTCATGAAGGATGCGGGTACAAAGTTAATATTAAAAAATTTGAAGATTATCTTAAATAATTAAAATTTATCAACAACAAATTCTTGTTCACTGAATGAAGGTTCATATTTTTCAAGTTCAAAAGTATCAATACCAGACGCCACAAAATCTGCGTTTGCCCCAATATTATCACCGCACTGACGCTTTGCAAAACCTCTTTCAGCATACAAAGACCTAAGTTCTTTTGAATATTCTTTCTTGTTTGCTTCTGCATAGGATATCAAAAGATTGTAAGAATTTATAGCAGACTCATAATCACCCATCAAATAAAGCACATAAGCTTTATCACTTGAAATATAAAATTGATTTTTGACATCTTTTTGGTCTAATGAAGTTAATAAATCGTTATAGTCTTGAATTATTGCTTCCGTTGAATTATTTTCTATTCTAAATAAAGATTTAATCCACAACAATTGAGACTGCTCCAAAACAGACATTTTTTTACGGGTTGCATATTCATTCAAAATATCAACAGCATTTTCCGGCGTTGATATTTTCTTTTCCAAAAAAAGTAAATTGGCCAATCTTACCAAATCTTTAGAACTGAAAGATTTTCCTGACATATCTAAAACATCTTTATAATCTTTTAGTGCAGCTTCATAATCATGTTTCATATAAAGAGCGTAAGCCCTCATATCATAAATACTTTCATTTTTGGGATACAGCGCAAAATAAACCTTGGATAATTTAATTGCTGCCGAAAAATTTCTCTTTGCAGTAACATTTAACTTTATTGAATATTGAATTATAAATGCAGGAATAAAAAATATAACAATTGCAGCTATAATTATAATAATTTTTGACTTAAAATTTGCTCTAAATTCTTCAAATTTATGTTGAGGAAGATTCGGAGCGAATTCAACAACTTCATATTTTCCAAAATTTTTAACCAAAAATCTGCTATACAAATAAGAACAAGTAGCCTGACAGAAAAATACCAGAATTATCCATAAAAATTCACACAACAACATATTCCACATATTAAATTTTAAATGAATAAATATGAAATATATTATCACAGGAATTATAAAATAAGCCGGTTTTAAATATTTCTCAAGTTCAAACCTATACTCCAAAATTTTCCCAACCTGAGCTTTAGACAATGTAAATTTATACATACACCCTGTATTTCGAAACCAACAAAAATTTCTAAATACGGAATTCCCGGCCTTATCAGCATAAAACAATATTGGATTACTAAGAATATCTATTATTTTCTTTAACATAACAATAAAATATATACAAAAGTAAAATTATTCCACTTTTGCCTTTCCCACAAGCTCCCTTTCAAAATTATACACATCTGTTGATATATTCAAATTTTCTTTAATATCAATTACATCAAGTCCTCTAAATTTATAAATAGGCACAATTTTATCAGGATTATGATTTTTTTCTTTAGCTAGAATTGCCCCAATAATAGCTTCCAGATGAGACATCGGCATCATATTAGACGGAAGCTCAGAAAAACCCCATTCCAGTTTCAATGCCTGCTGCAAAAATTTACAATCTGCCGGAGAGCGATCCTTATAACAAGAATTTAAATGCATACTCTGTCTTGCCATATAAATATCAAATCGATTAACTTCAATACCGGATTCATTAAGCTCTCTAAAATATTCAGAGCCTCTGGTAGAATGTCTTTGGGTCCAATTGTCCCGATTTGGAATCAATTTATTGGTGGCTACAAGTTGATAAGGTTTTGATAAAACTCTCCATTTACCTTCAAGCATTGTTCTGTCAAAGGGAACAGAAACACAAATTTTCGAATTTTTTAATGAAGAAAAATTTTCAAAAAAGAAAATTATATCATTCATTTTATAGAGTTTATCAAGAAGAATTATTTTGTTATCTTCATCAATAACAGCTACACCCGAATCCATAGTTGACCCTGAAGCTAAAGATAAACCTATATAATAATTCATTCAATTCTCCTACTAATTCATTAATTTTGTAGTAATTAATGGTCCGTCATCAGTTGCAATAACCGTATGCTCAAAATGCGCAGAAGGTTTTCCGTCTTTAGTGCTTACTGTCCAATTATCATCAGCGACAACAACATCATCACAACCCAAATTAAGCATCGGTTCAATAGCAATAGCCATATTTGACTTAATCAACGTTTTATCACCTACGCTATAATTAAACAGAAAAGGATCTTCATGCATTTCATGTCCAACACCATGCCCGCCATACTGACGTACGATTCCATAACCTTCACGGTTAGCTACGGCTTCAACAGCTTTAGATATATCATCCAAAACATTTCCAGGAATCATTTGTTCAATTCCGGCATATAGAGATTCTTCAGTAACTCTCATAAGTTTATCAACTTCATCACTGACTTTACCAACTCTATATGACCAGGCACTATCGCCTACCATTCCACCATAAGTTGCACCTACGTCAATAGCAATAATATCTCCTTCTTTTAAAATAACATTTTCTGAAGGTATGCCATGTACAACCTGTTCATTAATTGATGTACAAATACTTGCAGGAAAACCGTTATACCCTAAAAAAGTCGGAATAGCACGATTTTCTTTTATGATTTTCATTGCAATATCATCTAATTCCTTTGTAGAAATTCCAGGTTCTACAACCTCTTTCATTTTTTGATGAACAAGAGCTACAATATGTCCAGCATGACGCATTCTCTTAATTTCATCTCGTGATTTTCTATGTATCATATCTTTATCCTACCCTTAATTTTAGATTATCACAAAGATATAAATTAAAGCAAATTTGTTAACTATAAATCCTATACTAGTTTAAAATGAAAAATCTGTTTTATATTCCAAACCTAGTTTATCTGCAACCTTGTTCCAAAAAGTATCAGTAGCAAGCATTCCACGTCTTGTAAGCTGATAATTATTAACCATTTCAATCAAATTTTCACCTGCAATAACATTATTGTCTTTCTGATAACTTGAAAGAAGTTCTTTTGCTTTTGACATTTCTTTTTTAGGAAGAGAATCAATTAAATGATTGAAATATTCTGATTCCAAATCATTCATCTGTTTTTCAGATAAACTGCTGAATGTATTTTTCTTTTCTAAACTTGAAAATTCACCCTTTTTATTAAATGCAGTATATTTTGCCAGTTTAGTTTTATTCAAAAAAGCAAAGTCCTGTAAACTAATTGGGGCAGTAACTTCACGCCCTTCAAAAATAAAACTAGGATGTCCATGCAGTCCTTCTGTATATTTATTTAACTTTGTAACCGTTGAAGAAGGAACATAACATTTATCAAACATACCCTCATATTCACCGACAATTTTTTGTTTGGATTTATCAACAAATATAAGAGTTTCCTTAGGTTCAGAAGAACTTAAACTTTTAATGCATTTAGTTTTAGCATAACTCAATAACTCTTGATTATTATATTTTGAAGTAAACGAAGGTTCAATTAATAGCTTTTTATTTGCCGCCATATATTCCATAAACTTTTCATGTTTAGCAGGATTAATTTCAGGCATAGTTTTAATAATAGAATTATCAAAGTTTTTGGATGTAAATATGCTTTCCTTTGATATTGCAGACTTATTAATACTATTAGAAAATTTACTAATAGAACTTATATCTTTTATTGTATTTTTTAAATTATTAAAAATTTTCATGATTGTACCTGAATTTAGAAAAACTGCACATAAAATAATTTGCGTATGTTAGAGATTATGCGTTTATTTCAATATGCCCAGGCTTAGTTGCAACATTTTGTAAATTAGCCAATTTAAATTGATATGCAGTACCGGCAGCTTGAACAGGTTGATTTTTTGCAAATTTTAAAGCTTCCTTAATTGCTCCCCAAGGATTATAACCTCTTTTAATCATACCCCATGCTGCCTGCGGTATATCTCCAATTATTGTACCAAAATCTAATTTTTTACCTGTAAGTTTTCCCGCATCAGAAATACCTGCGAAAAATTGCATTTGAGCTTTCATAGCAGTAGCACTTTCAGGATTCATAGACAAACCATGTCTTTCTAAAATTGTTTGAATTGATGCTTGAACATCCTTAAAATCCGTAATATTTTGAGTTTTTCCAAAAATTTCTTTTTGAATGTCATCAGCAACCTTAGAAACTAACGAACCCTTATTGGCACCACTGTAGCCGCATTGATCTACAAAGTACTTCGCAACAGCTTCTGAATTTCCGACGAAATAATTTGAGAAAAACTTAATATCATCACTTATTTGTTGTGCATTTCGTCTCACACAATTACCTGTGTCGATAAATTCCGGGATTAATCTTCCTTTTTTATCCACAGTCATAAAATAATTACCCATGTGAGGATCACCATGCATAATACTATTACCACCTTTTTTCATAAACATAAACTGTTCATCAAAAGCTCGTAAAATGCTTTTTGGCAAATCTTTCATAACTTTATCCGGCTTTGCAAGCCAAGGATTATCTTTTATAACATCCTTATATTTTTCGGCAAAACCGGCAGGATTTGCTTTATAATCCTTTAATATAGCCATAAGTTTATCCATCTGAATACCATGTGCCATATCCATTACAATACAAGACCCATCCTTAGACAAATTTGTTATATTTGCTACCTTGTATCTTTGAGCTCCTTGCTGTAATAATTTATTGGCCTCAAATTCTTGAGCAAAATTCAATTCCTCTTTCCAATCTTTATACAGATTTTTAAAATAATTTGTCATTTTAGCTTTTTCTTTAGGAGTTTCGCCCAATTCACTGATAATTCTTGTAAATACAGCCTCTTCTAAATCCAACTGTTCTTTATCAACACCCTTTTTGACCATTTTCACAACAGCATTAGACCCATCAGCCCTTTTTACAATATAGGATTCCCCGATTGTCCCTTGTGATAGACCTTTTACTACAGTGATATTTTCATCAGGAAAAGCTTTACGCAAAACTTCAGAAGCTTCTTCAACAGTCCGAGTAGTACCCTTTTTGCTGCATTGAGCTTTAATTATAGCTTGTTGTTCAGGTGTAAATTTAGCTAAGTAAGCTTTATTATTTGAAATAATCTGAGCAGCCTTACCGGGTCCAACTCCTCCGTGCTCAAGTAAATAAACAAACAATTCATTCTCAGACATTTGAGTATATTTGCCTTCACTTAAACCAGTTTTTTGAGCATATCTTTTAAAATTATCCACAAATGCTTTATCTTGAGATAATACAAAGGCTTTTTGTCTTCCTGAAGTTTCAAGTATTTTTCTGTATTTTGTTATATTATCAACGCTGCTTTGTATTGAATGAAACTTTTCATTCATAGCATCTTTTGCCCTATGTAACCCCTCTCTGACATTTCTGCCAAATTCTGTTTTTACCGCAACTTTTTTTGCTGCATTTTCAACATAAGAAGTACCGCGTTTCACATAAGCAGAAACTCTGCTCAAATTAATTAAAACCATATTCTATTCTCCTAAAATTAATTCCCCGTATTTTTATAAAATATTTTTAGAAAAGAAAATTTACATATAAATCGAAGTTGAATATTCCTATATACATTATTACATCTGTATTTTGGACTATTAAAAAAGAATATTTACAATAGTTAATATTTTATTTATATAATTCTAAACTCCATCAGATATTATATTTTACATCGAATTTCTTTTGTACTAAAATAAAAACATAGATTACAATTAGATTAAGAGGGAAAATAAATGCAAGTATCTTTAAATTGGTTAAACGAATTCGTTGATTTATCAAACATTGAAACATCTCAAATAGCCCATGAACTTACTATGAGCGGATTAGAAGTAGAAGCCATCGAAGACGTTAAACCAAGTTTTACAAATATAAAAACAGTTAAAATTGAAAAAATTGATGCTCATCCAAACTCTGACAGATTGCATCTTGTAACAGTTAATCTTGGTTCAGAATTAAAAACTGTCGTTTGTGGAGCTCAAAATATTAAAGAAGGACAAATTGTACCTTATGCCAGTGTAGGCTCCCAAGTTCTTGATAGAAAAACTGGAGAAATGTTCACCTTGACGCCTGCAGTTATCCGTGGAGTCGAATCACAGGGAATGCTATGTTCTGCAGATGAACTTGGTGTTTCTGAACGTAATTATCAAGAAGAAGATGGTATTTTGATTTTAAATCGAATATTCCCAAATGTTAAAATTGGACAAGATGTTAAAGATGTTCTTGGATTTGAAAAAGATACTATTCTTGACGTTGCACCAACAGCAAACAGAGGAGATCAAATGTCAGTTATAGGTGTTGCAAGAGAATTAAGTTCTTTGTTTAATATTCCTTTAAAATTTAATAAAATTGAATGCACAAAAGATTTAACAACAGATAAATTTAAAGTCGAAATTAAAGATAAAGATGTTTGCAAATATTATTCTATAGCTCTTTTAAAAAATATAAAAATTAAACCTTCTCCTGATTGGATGCAGAAAAGACTTCTTGCTTCAGGTGTACGAGCAATAAATAATGTCGTTGATATAACAAACTATGTTATGTTGGAATATGGTTGTCCTTTACACGCCTTTGATGCGGATAAACTTAACGGGTATCTTTGCGTAAGGCGTGCTCAAGAAGGAGAAAAAATCATTACTCTTGATGAAGTTGAAAGAACTTTAACAACAGATTCTGTTCTTATTGCAACAGAAAAAGAAGGAGTATGCTTAGGCGGTGTATTTGGTGGTGCAAACTCTGAAATTGATAACAATACAACTTCTTTGGCTCTAGAAGCTGCATACTTTACACCTGTCGCAAACAGAAAATCTGCAAGAAGCGCAGGTTATAGAAGTGAAGCCAGTGCAAGATTCGAAAGAGGTATTGACATTGAAGCAGTAAAACCTGCACTGATACGTGCTATGCAGTTATTGGTTGAATATGCAGATGCTGAAGTTGTAGGTATGGTTGAAGATGGTGAAAACAAGCTTGAACCACTTGAAATTACTCTTCGTTACAATCAGGTAAAAAGAATTCTCGGTTGTGAAATTTCACCGGAAAGATGCATAAATATCCTTGAAAATCTTGGATTCAAAAAACTGGGAGGAAATGATGCTGCTGCAAAATTTGAAGTCCCAAGTTTTCGAGCTTATGATGTAACAAGAGAAATTGATTTGATTGAAGAAATTGCAAGAATTAATGGTTATGATAAAATTGCTCCAACCCTTCCTTCAAAATCGCAAACTCCTGTTATTACACTGGAAGAAAAAGTTTTGAAAAAAGTGCACGAACTTATGTTATCAGCAGGATTGAATGAAATTCAGACAAGCTCATTAATAGGAAAATCTTTACTAGACAAATTTAAAATTCCTTATGATGAATCTAAAGCAGTAAAAGTTGCTAATGCAGCAAGTGAAGAGTATTCTATGCTTCGTCAAACACTTGCAGCAAGTATATTGAACTGTATGAAATATAATTTTGATAATGGTCAGAAAAATTTCTGGGCTTATGAAATAGGAAAAACCTACCTGAAAGTAGCAAATGCTGATGAGAAAAATACAGGGGTTAAAGAGACAAAAGTTCTGGAAGGAGTACTGACCGGAAATATACAAAATTCAAAATGGCAGTTAAAAATTGATCCTGATTTTTACACAGTAAAAGGAATTATTGAAAATTTATTTGAAGAATTAGAAATTTCCAGAAGAATAAAATTTATACCGCTTGAGCAATCTCCATTAGCTCAAACACACAAAATATTTCATCCGTACAGAACAGCTGTCATTATGCTGCTGGGAAAACGTCCAGAACCTATAGGGTATTTCGGTCAACTTCATCCTACATTAATTGACAAATTAAAATTAAACCAAAATGCTTTTCTTTTTAAAGTTGATTTGACAGAATTAATATCTGCAGTAAAAGAAACAGTACCTAAATTTAAACATCTTCCTCAATATCCAGAAGTCAGAAGAGATATTGCGTTTATAATTAATGAAACTGTATCTTTCGAAGATATTCAAAAAGTAATAAAAGGTGCAGTAAAACAAAATATATTCAAAGGCTCTGAAATTTTTGACGTTTATCAGGGAGAACATGTCGAAGAAGGATTTAAAAGTGTTGCATTTAGAATCAAAATGCAAGACGAAAATTCAACTTTAACAGACGAAATCATTGAACAACAGATGACATCTGTTAGAGAAAAATTACAAAAAACTTATGCACAAATTACATTCAGGGAGTAAGTGCCTATGAAAAAAATAATATTATTATTCTTAATAACTCTAACTTTCGGTTTATTTATACCAACAAAAGTCAATGCAAAAGATATAATTCCAATTAGACCAAGTGTAACAACAGTAAATACTGTAGGGTTATATCAAGTAGGTAATGATGTTACCATTTACAAAGAACCAAATGAAGAGTCTCAGATTTTATATAGAGTAAGGTGGAATAATAATGAATTTTTCCCTGAAAATATAGGGGCTGAAAATTTCTTTATTGTATTTCTTGAAAAGAAAACATTAGCTCTGGTAGGTGTTGCTGATATTACAGATGATTGGGTAGAAATTGTTTATGATAACTCAACAGGGAAAACCGGTTGGATAAAAAAAGATGACCCCTATAAATTTATGACCTGGATTAATTTTTATAACACTTACGGTAAAAAATACGGCCTAAGATTATTGAAAAGCGCTCCGGAAACATGTAAGGATATAAAAGCTTCTCCTGAAGATTTAGCTCAAACAATTTCAACAATAAATATGCCACAAAAAATTAATCTTAGCGTAATCAGAGGTAACTGGGCATTAGTAAGCGTTATGGACTTAGATAGAATGCCTAAAACAGGTTATATCAGATGGAGATCTGATGACGGTATTCGTTACTTCTTTCCTGCTGTAAGATAGATAAGGATAAAAATTTTTTAATCAATATTTTCTATAATAAAAATGCTGAAATAATTTCAGCATTTTTTATTTTAGAAACATATATTCACAACCTTATTATGATTTTATGCAAACCATTTTTTCTTCAAAAATCTTGCACAAGGTACCTCTACAAAATGATACATTAAAACTCCTACCACAACAGGAATTAAGAATAATGTAGGACATAAATACCAAGAACCTGAAAATTTTATTATAAAATTATACAGGACATCAAATATAAACATGTGCACGATATAAATTGAATATGAATATTTTGCAAGATTTACACACCAATCTCTATTCACAAATTCTGAAATAAAGCCTCGCTTTAACAAAAATAGCAACGTCAAAATAATTATATCAATTACAATAGCTAAATTATATTTATGTTGAGAATTTAATATAAAAAGTTCAACAATCACAATACCTAAAAATAATAATTCTAAAGCTGTATAAGCTATTTTTTGTTTAAAACTGCAAATATTATTTTGTATAGATGAATAATTGTCTTTATACCACTGTCCTATAAAATATCCTACACCAATATCAGCAAAACCTCTTAAAAATCCGACATTAAATATTCCATAAAAAGTTTTATGAGGACTACCTAAACTTCCATGATGAGTTTTTAATACCAGAAAATATGATACTATCGTAATCACGCCAAAAATAAGATTCACATATTTTTTATCAAAATTTTTAGTTAAATAAAAATAGAACAGCAACACCCAAAACAAAACGCCAACAAACCAAGTTACACCTAACCCGTCCCAATTGCCAATTGACATATCTGTCAGGACATTTGTAAAAGTTAATGTCAAAATAGCACTATGAAAAGAAAATTTTATTACTCCAAATAAAGATGCAATAAATCCCATAATTAATGTAAATAAAATAACAGGACTGAGTCTTAAAATTTTCTTTTTAATAAAATCAATAACAGTAGTTGAATGTTTAAAAGTCAGATAAAATAAAAAACCTGAAATTATAAAAAAGCCATCAACAGCTTTGCCACCATTAGCAAAATGTCCAGCAAATTCCTTATAACAATCTAACCCTGTAGTTTTTGCAATTTCAGCCGTTAAATGCATCCAAACAACAGACAACATAAATAGTAGCCTTAAAAATTCAATATTTTTAATCTTTTGCATATACTCTTCCCTATAAAATTCTTAATTCCAAAATAATCTTTATAACAAAAATTGTATCATGAGATTTTTTAAATGAAAAGCATGATTATAATTGAGATTTAAACCATTTTAAACTATCGGATAGTTTTTATTTTAATTTTCGATTTTTTAAAATAGATATATGGGGAAACGAGTATTTAAGTATGATAAAGTTCTATGTCGAAAATTTGGTAAACGATTATCTGACTTAAGAAAAGATGCAAACATCACTCAGGAAGAACTAGCTTTTCAAGCAAATATATCCCCCAGTTATCTTAGTGCAATAGAAAGAGGTATAACCGATACAACTATTTCAACTGTAAAAAGACTCAGTAAAGCTTTAGATCAAGATTTGATAACACTTTTCCATTTTTAAATAAGTAATTAGTATTACGGTACAGACAAAATGTCTGTACCGTAATATATTGATATAAATCTGTTTCCTAAACTTAAACTAAAACGGTTTTGTTTGGTTTAGCTTTAACCTTAATTCTCTAAATCTTGATATATCTTCTTGAGTTTTACCGGAATCCTTAAAAACAGCTTGTGTTGTAGGATGAACCATCAAAACATAATCCATGTGGATTTCTAAAAAATTATAACGTCTTGGAGACTGGTTACCAACTCTTGGATAAATTTCGGCATTGGTTACAGCTAAAAATCTACGCTCTTTATCATTCAATAAATCCGTTAATTCCCTGTTCGTATTCGTATATTTTGATACGTGAACTACACCCTTAATATCATGATCCGCGGTTAAAATAGTAACCTCTATAGGTACTGTATCACTATGTTTTGCCATTTTAAATTTCCTTTATCTCTTCTTAAAAATTAGTATATTATATTTTTAAGAAATTGTCTATATGTTAAATTTTATCAATCTTTTTTCTAAATCTGCCGCCATAAACTTCGTGAACATCAACAACAGAAACAAATGCTTTTGGATCAATTTCCTGAATAATTTCTATCATTTTAGGAAGTTCAAGACGAGAAATAACACAATAAATTAAATCTTTATCTTGCCCTGTATATCCACCAATGCCTTGCAAATAAGTAACACTTATATCCAATCTTTCAATTAAAGTTTGTCCAATTGCCGAAGCATTATCACTAATAATTCTTACCGATTTTGAACTATTTAAACCTTCCATAACAACATCTATAACTTTTGACGCTATAAAATAGGTCATAATAGAATACATTGCACTTTCCCAACTAAAAACCAAACCTGCTGCTAAGTATATGAATATATTTATCAACATAATAAATTCACCTACAGAGCATCCGAACTTCTTTGAGATAATCAAAGAAAGCATTTCTGTTCCATCCAAAGAACCTTCATTTTTTAAAATTATCCCGACTCCAAAGCCTAAAATAATCCCACCAAAAACAGTCGCCAGTAATAAATCTCCCGTAACTTTATAATGATGGAAAATATTAAGAGAAATTGCCAGAATAATATTTGCATAAGCAGTTTTAATAACAAACTTGCCGCCCATTTTCTTGAACGCAAGAAGAACAAACGGAGTATTTAAAATTAAAACCAGCAAACCAAGATTCCATTTTGATACATGACTTATAATCATTGAAATACCAATGACTCCGCCATCAATAATATTATTAGGAACTAAAAAAGTTTCCAATGCAAACGCTGTAATAATAGCTCCAATCGTAAGAAAAAATAAATTTTTAAACCATTGAATAAATTTATTGCCCTGCAAAGTTGTAGTATTATTTTTCATAATTATCATTTCTCATTTTTTTTAATTGTAATAAATTTTTCTAAATTAAACAATGTTTTTTTCTCTGATTGTTCATTTTTCTTATATCCAAGAATATTTTCCAAATCTGCTTTCAAAGTAGGAATATCATCGTATTTCTTCAACGAACCATCCATAGTCATAGAAACATCACCTGTTTCTTCGGATACAACCAGACACGCTGCATTACTTGATTCTGTCATACCTATAGCAGCTCTATGGCGGGTTCCATATTTCCAACTCAATTTAGGATCATCAGTTAAAGGTAGCAACACTCCGGCAGAAATAATTTTTGGTCCACTTATCACAACAGCCCCGTCATGCAAAGGAGTGTTAACATGAAAAATAGTCAATAACAGTTCTGTCGAAACATCTGCATTCAATATTGTACCTACGTCATGATATGTATTACTTAAATCATTTTGAAAGACAATCAAAGCCCCTGTATGGGATTTAGAAAGATATTTTACAGCTTCGATAATCTCTTTTATTACATCAATTGATTTGTTATCCTCTTTTTTTCTATTCCCTTCAAAAAAACGTTTAAAGAAATCTACCTGTCCAAGATATCCCAAAAATCTTCTAAGTTCAGGCTGAAAAATTACAATTAAACTAAGTGCAATAAGTGTTACTATAGATCGTAAAAATACACCCAAAATAGTTAAATCCAAAGCAACAAGTATCTCACTCATAATCCATAGAAATACCAATACAACAGCACCCTTAACAAATTTTTCAGAGTGCGTATTTCTAATAAATTTTTGATAAAATATCATCAATATAGCAGCAATAATTAAAACTTCAAAAATATTTTTCCAGCCAAATGTATCTTTTATATACAACTGCCAATTTCCTATAAAATTTTGAAGTAACATAAAAATATCTTCTGCCATCATTTTAACCTATCAGGAATTATGTCGTGTGAAATCAAATCATCAAGAGTCTCTCTATTAATAATAATATCAGATTGAGAATTATTTACAAGTACTGCAGCCGCCTTAGGAACCCGATTATAATTTGAAGCCATAGAATAATTATAAGCTCCTGTATTATATACACACAAAATATCACCTTCCTCCGGCTCCGGAAGTTCGATTTCCTGAATCAGAATATCTCCGGATTCACAATAGCGTCCGGCAACAGTAACTTTTTCAAAGTTTTGTGAATCTTTTTTATTGGCAATTTGTGCAAAATATTCTGCCCTGTACATAGAAGGTCTGGGATTATCCGCCATTCCGCCATCTACTGCAACATATTTTCTGCCATGCGGTACTTGCTTAGAACTACCAATTGTATATAGAGTTACACCGGCAGTAGAAATTATACTTCTTCCCGGCTCTAAATATACAGTTGGGGCAGTAATTTTATACTTCTCAATTACTGAATTAAGCTTATTTATTATTATTTCTCCAATTTCATAAGTTGAAGGAGGACAATCATTTTCAGTATACTTTACTCCTAAACCTCCGCCAATATTGATTTCATCAAGCTTTACTCCGTATTTATTATCTAATCTAGCAATTTCTTTTACCAAAATTTCAATTTCATCAGGATATATACTTGTTTCAAAAATTTGTGAACCTATATGAGCATGAAGTCCATGGAGATTAATATTGTTATATTCATTTAAAATAAGTTCAACAGCTTCATCGATTTGAGTTAAATCAAACCCGAATTTTGAATCTAAATGCCCTGTTTGAATATATTCATGAGTATGGCACTCAATCCCAGGAGTAATTCTTAGTAAAATATCAACATTCGTATTTTTACTTTGCGCAATTTCATTTAACAATGCCAACTCAAAGAAATTATCAACAGAAATTCTTCCGACACCCAATTCAATAGCAAGAGAAAGTTCATCAAAAGATTTGTTATTACCGTTAAACAACACATGTTTCATATCAATACCGGCTTTGTATACAGTATAGATTTCACCTGCAGATACAGTATCAAACCCAAAACCTTCTCTATCAAGGATTTTTGCAACAGCACTTGTACAAAGAGCTTTAGAAGCATACATCATACGAATATTTGGATATTTTTCAAATGCCGCTTTATAATCCTTACATATAGAATGTATAGTTTGCTCATCAAATACATATAATGGAGTTGAATATTTTTCAGCTAACTCAACTAAATCACAACCGCCAATTTCCAAATTTCCAAAAGTGTTAACAGTTGTAGTAACAGGTTTTTGCAACTGATTAGTGCTTGTTTTCATTTGAACTCCTTATGTATGATATATCACTATTATAATAACATACTAAATTTGAAAATACATACTACTTTTTTTGTATTTAATAAGAAAAATATCTATCAAAATCAACATCATCAAAGCTGCATAATAAAAGAAAAATTTCATCATCTTCATCCATTCTTTGAAAATTATATTCATTAAACTTCCAATATTTAGGATTAATCCCTTTTACTCTGACAATATCTTTTTCTTTCAATATATTCAATTTCTTTTTTACGACTTCAAGAGGCAGATTTACCAATTTTGCCAATTCAACAGCAGTAATTCCATCTTCTGATGAACACTTTTCAGGGGTAAGAAACATCAATTCTAAACCTACCGATTTTAACTCTTTATCTTCATCAATTTGTGCATAAGTATCCATAGTTATATGATACTTGAAACATATCACAAGGATATCCTTTATTTATAGGAAATGAAATTAAATTTGAAATCCAGCTCAAAAATATTAATTTGCAAAACATTGCAAAAAATAAATACTTGAATAAGCATTTTACTTATTCAAGTATTTATCAAATTATATATTCCATTAGTAATCAAACCGAAAGTCTATTCTTCGCCTTCTTCTTCATCATCTTCATCTTTTTTAATTTTATCAACAACCATTTTAGCCATTTCTTTTGCAATAACTTTCTGAGTATCTTCAGGGCAATTTTGCAACATATTCATAGCAGTTCTAAGCGTAGTATCAATATCATACCAACGTCCGCGTCTATTATCATCAAGGCCAGAACCAACAGCATTAATAATATCGTCTACCGCCTCATATTTTTCATCTTCGATATTATGTTCAATAATAATCTTAATCAAATTTAGAGCAACTCTAATTTGTGTTTGATCATCAGTCTCTTCCAAAGTTCTAACAGCTTCTGACAATACCGGATCTTTATCATACCAACGTCTGTGTTTTTGTGAATACTCTTCTTTCATTTTTGTCTCCTTATAAATACATATTATCTAACCTTGTTTAAATGTAACACCTTTTGTACCTTTCGGATATTGCCAGTCAATACATTTACGCTCGCATGCTATACGACATGCTCCACATTCCAAACAATTTTCATAATTAACAATTATTTCTTGCTTATCATCACACCATTCATAAACCTTAGCAGGACAAATATACGTACAATTTTTACTCTCACATAATTTACATTGCTGTTTGTCAGGTCTTAGATGAGATTCTACATCAGGAGAATATTTTAATGTATAAAGTTTTTTATCTAAATTCATATTAATATACTCCACACTAACTTTATAATAGCAAAAATATCTTTAAACAACTCCGAAATTTTTCTATCAGTAAAAATACTTTTTATAAAGCGCCAATAATTTTCTCTCTTTGGAACACTATCAACAGATGTAAACATCTCAAAAAATGCATTTATCTTTTTTAAATAATATTTCAAAAATGCTTTTTGTCTACTATGACAAATATCCATAAGATTACGATATGTTTTCATATCTTTTATAACAAAAGAATTTTTTAAATTTTTCTCATACTTCGACAACATCTTTCTTGAGTAATCCCCTGCTTTAAAAGCCTCTATAGCAGTTTCAGCAGCAAGTTTACCGCTAATCATTGCAAGATTCGTACCTTCCCAATGCAGATTATTAACAAGCATACCTGCATCACCTATGACCATGACTCCATTATCACAAAGTTGCGGAATCTTTTTATACCCGCCTTCCGGAATCAAATGTGCTGAATACTCTTTTAGGGTACCACCATCAATTAACGGAGCAATTGTCGGATGTTTTTTTAACTGTTCTAAAAGTTCATACGGCCTGTAATTTTTTTCTACCAAATCATTTAATGTAACACCAAGCCCTATTGTAACAGATTCCGAATTTGTATACATAAAACCAAGACCTAATATTCCAAGCATTGGACCACCAAAAATTTCACAAATGACTCCTTCTTCACTATTAACTCGAAATCTTTCATTTATAATTTCTTTATCAAGCTTAATAACTTCTTTAACACTCAATGCAACATCTTTTGTTTCTATTTCTTTTCGCAAACCTATTTGTTTTGCCAAAAGAGAATTAACACCGTCAGCTAATATAACAATATCAGCATAGTATTCTTCAAGCTCGGTTTTTACCCCTACAACTTTATTCTTTTCCTTCAAAAGCTCTCTGACCACAGTTTCTTCAACTAAAATGACACCTGCTTTTTTTGCTTCTTCAGCAGCCCAACGATCGAATTTTCCCCTTATTACCGAATAACTGGAATTATCATTTTTCCTATAAGTAATTGTAGTTGAATCAGCTTCACCAAGAATCATAAAATTATGCTCAATATTCCGCCTTTCAAGCGGAGCATCTGACTCAAAATTCGGAAAAATTTCTTTTGTCGGTTGAGTATATATTGCACCGCCAAAGACATTTTTACTTCCTGCAAATAAACCACGCTCAATGAGTACAACCTCTTTACCAGCTCTTGCAAGAGTAATTGCACAAGCTATACCACTTGGACCTGCACCGACAATTATAACATCTGTTTTATTTTCTGTTTTTAACATAAAACTTCTCTCAATTCCAATTATACACTAAAATCTAAGGATTGTAAAATAGTTAAAATAGCTATTGGAAGGTTTTATATATACTATTTATTAACATAATATTTATAAGAGTTTAAATTGTTAAAATAAGTAAAATTTTAGCAAAATTTACTTGCGTTTTGCTTTTATATGAATGAAAATACATGAAAAATGGATGTGTGAAATGTTAGTAAATAGTGCAACAAATTTTCGAATAACAAAACAACGATTGAAACAGGAGAACATGTCTCCAAAAATTGAGACTCTTCATTCCTTTTCAAATCCATATTCACAATATAGTTATCAAGATATTAAGAGACCTTTAAAAACAAATCATTCAGATTTAAGTTTTAAAGGTCTTTCTTTAGGTTTGTATAAACCTTTAGAAAAAACTTACAGTGTAAAAGAATTTTTAAAATTCTCTGATACCTACATAGGAAAAATGGGTAGAGAACTATTCGATGACATAACAAAAAAACATGCAGACGCAACAAGTAAATTAATTAAAGTTGACGGGGATAAAATATTAATCCAGAAAAAAACAATTCCTCACCTAGCACTTGAAGGCGCTCTTTATCCATTCAAAATATTACCTGGAGACCTATTAAACGGAGCAGTTGAATTATTAGGAAAAATACCTGCGTTAAAAAAATGGGCTCACAGCACTTTAGAAAAACCTTTATTCAAAAATATCAGACAACGTTCTAAAATTGATGCAAAAGTTAACTCTTTAACAGGATTAATTACATTCAGAGATATGAAAATTAATAACGCTTTAGATGCTTATGCTAAAGCTAAAAATAAAACTATTGCAGAATTATCCGCGGACGAAATTGCCAAAATAACAAAAGATATCGATGAAAAAATGACTTCCCATGTTTTCCAAGCTGAACTCAAACAGTTTGATCCAAAATCAGGGAATTACGATACAAAACATGAAAGAGCCCTAAACAGACTGGTTTCAGGTATGCCTCCTGCGATATTCCTGGCAACTGATGCATACAACCTATCAAGAATGATGGACGATGATCCTGTTGCTGCGGATAAAGAGAAAAAAGCAAGATTTAAACAGGAAATGAGCCGAATTTTAACCAGTGGTTATTTAACACTTATCACTATGGGAGCATTCCAAAAATTTATTAACAAGTCTAAGGCAGGAATTGTATTAACAACAGGTATTACAGTTCTTATTACTGAAATGTTCTCTCGTTTATCAAACGGCAAACATATTAAAAGATTAACTCCTGAAGAAGCAAGAAAAGAAAATGAAAAAAATAATGCTCCAGAAGCAAAAATTAATCCTCTTGCATTTAAAGCTGACGATAACAAAGAACCTGCCCATTTAAATCAAAAAAACAAAGAACAACAGAAGCCGCTCCTGTCTTTTGATACTGTAATTAAAACTTCTGCAGCAATACTAGCTGTAGGATACGGTATAAAGGGATTAAAAAATATTCCTGCTGTAAAAAAAGCTGCATTAAAATATTTTGAAAACTTAAAAGCTAAAAATCCTGAAAAATTTGAAAATTTAAAAATAAAAGATTTAAATCTGGATAATGCCGTAAAGAATTATCAAAATAATGTAATTTTTAAACCTTTCAATGATTTATATAAATCATTAACTTCAGAAAATTTCAGAATTGAGCCTGAAAAATTTGAAAAAGTTGTAAATGTATTGAGAGAATATGATGCAACCTTTGCTAAAAAATACGAAGAAGTTGGTAAAGCAGCTTTAAAAACTATAGATGGCAAACAAGTTATTGATCTTGGCAAAAAAGACAAAAAAATTAAACCTCTTATAGATTTTATTATTGCTCCGTTCAAATTTGCCTGGAACACTGTAACACTTCCTTATTGGATGATTGATGAAAAACTTATGTCAGTATTCAGAAAATCAAAACCAAAATCACCGTCTAAAGATATCGAGGCTCTTGCCAAAAGTTTTGACAGAATTACCGCGCAAGCTCTGAAGAAAAACTTTAATAAAGAAAAATTCCATGACTATCTTCAGGTAAATTTCTTAAAAGCATTTAACGCAGATTCTCTATCCAGTGTTTCTAACGCAGAATTATCAAACCTTGCCAAAACAGCCGCCTCAATAGCAACTATCTGGTTCCTTATGACAGATAACTACAATATGGTTATGCTAAAATCAAACGGCAACGATAAACAAGGTGCAGATACTAAATTTAAAGAAAGATTCGTTCAAGAAGGTTCAAGACTATTCTACCAAACACTTCTTATTGATTTATTTAATTCAACCTTCAGAAAACAATATAATTCTTCACTTCTGGGTATGAGTTGGATTACTCTTACAAATACAACATTAGGTGAAATGTTGACAAGATCTTCTGTTGGAACTCCGATTAAAGCTCATACAAGAGACGAATTGATTGAAATCGAAACAAAACAAAATAATTCTACAGGCTTTAAGAAAAAATATTATAACTTTATGCAACGATTAACAGGAAAACGTTCAATCAAATCTTATGAAGTAGCTCCAAAAAACAAATCCCAACAAATAAATGTAGCTACAACAATTCCAAGTATTCAAAATAAAAATAATCAAGGGACATTAGAAAAAATGATTAAGGGGTAATATGTGATTCGGTTAATGAAAATCTTTGGGTTAGAGAGTATAAAATCTAACCTTTTTTATTCCTTATTCAGACAAAATACAAAGTAAAAGGGCCTGATAAAATATCAGACCCTTTTCAATATCTTTAAACAACACTATTTGTTAACATGAAGAACATCCTTAATTTCAGGACTCTCATTAACATAATTTGTTAACTGTTTTAAAGCAGGTTTATAAGCATTTATAGTACTTGAACCTCCAAGACAGCCACCCGGACAAGCCATAATCTCAATAAGATTACCTAATTCACATTTTCCATTTTTAGCAAATTTTTTCAAATCTCTTATAGCCTGTTTATCAAGTCCATTAATTATATAAGGTGTTGCTTTGTCATCATCCTCAAGCAACGAATTTACAGCAGCAGCTACACCACCTGTTACTGCAAAATTTCTACCTTGAGCTGAAGATTCAACTTTAAAATCAGATTCATCACATTCAGCCACCTCAATATTAAGAGCAATAAACCACGCACCCAGCTCTTCATAATTTAATACATAATCAATATTAGGGTTTTGAAGAGCCTCACGTCTTTTTGCAACACAAGGACTGAAAAATACAGTTAATGCGTCCGGATTTTCTTTTTTAACAATTTCTGCAGTATAGTATGCAGGTGTTTTTGTTTCGGAACGGAAAGGTTTCAACTCAGGAACATGTTTATCAACAAGTTCATTATAACCTGCACAGCATGATGTTGTCATAAATCCGTCGCCTTTTTCCATTCTTTCAACAAATTCAGCTGACTCATTTTTAGTTGTTATATCAGCCCCTTGAGCAACTTCAACAACATCAGAAAAACCTAACGATAATATAGCTTGTTTAAGTTGTTTCGGCGTACAAGGTAATTGCCCGAATATAGCAGGTGCAACCATCGCAATCAATTTTTTGCCATTTTTCATTTCTTTTAGAATATCAATTATCTGACTCTTTTCGTGAACTGCACCAAATGGACAAGCACTTACGCATCTACCGCAAGAAATGCATTTTTCGAAATCTATATGCGCCAAACCTTCTTCGTCTTTTGCAATAGCACCTACAGGACAAGCATTTTCGCAAGGAACAATAATTTTTGTAATTGCCTGATAAGGACAAACCTGAACACACATTCCGCAATTCTTACATTTTGCAGGGTCGATAACAGATTTTCCATTTTCAACTTTAATTGCTCCAAATCTACAGGTAGATTCACAAGGTCTTGCAACGCATCCTTGACATAAATCAGTTACATAAATTCTTGAAGGAACACAACCTTTGCAAGCAGTCTGAAGAACCGTAAGAGGATTATTTTCCGGTTCAGTTCTTTCTTGTGCTTTCTGAGCAAGGGTTGATAAAAGATCACTATCATTAGCTTCTTCAATAGATAAACCTAAACCTGCAATAACACGATCTCGTAAAATTGCTCTTTCTTTATGTATGCAACATCTGTATGGAACTTCGCTTCCTTTTGGTCGCATATCATAAGGAATTAATCTTGTTTTTTCTTCAAAATCATTGCCTAAATATGATTTTATAAGCCTCACTAATATTTCTCGTTTTAATTGAGATGTTTGCCTAGGGGTATTTATCGCCATATCTTAATCCTTTTCTAGTTTATTTAAACTTACAACTTTTTATCAATTGCATCAATAACTTTTTCAACGGTTGCTTCACTTATAATTTCATCATCAACCTTAACATAAGGAGCCTTTGAAAATTCCCAATCAGCGGAGCATAATCCCAAACAAGGAACACCTGATACATCCACTTTATCACCGTATTTTTGAGGAACAATATCAATTAGTTCCTGAAGATTTGCTGAACCCATTACAAAGCAAGTAGTTCCCAAACATACTTTTACGCTGATTTTTTCCATTTTCACCTTCCTCTTGTATATATTTTTACATATATTGTATACTGACTTTTTTAAAATATTTGTCTTGCAAAATAACTGCCATTTTTTTTATTATATTTTTCCTTATTTCTATTTCTATTGGCAGCGCCGGATTGTAATGTGCTTGGTTTAATTTTGCACCCACCATAAAATTAATACAATCACTGTCTAACAAGAATTCTACCAGCTTTCCAGCAGCATTGTCAATACCTGTTGTTTGTCCTGATTCTAAATATTCAACAGTTTGAGTTAATGTCAAAATTCCTTCTGTAACGAGATCAACTCCCTCCATATATGAACAACTTGGAAGTTTTCCGATACTAATTGTTTTATCCATTGTTATAGGAATATTTAATTCCCGTGAAATTAAATTAGCGGTAGTTCCTCCGCATATTGCTTTTTTACCCTTAAAATTTTTAAACATTTGAGCATATTCAGGATCTTTTTTTTGCAAAAACGGAGGCCCCGTAAAAACTAAAGAAATCCGAGGTTCCCTACAATACAAAACACATGCAGATATATCATCTTTCGGCAACCTATCAGTTTCAATATTTTTTGCCTGACGAACAATATAAGTAGATAATTCTGAACTGGAAATATCAGGTTCTTCTGCTAATTTTGCAAGAAGAAGATTTATTAAACCTTCCCGTCTTAGTCCAAGTTTTAACCTTCCATTACCAAGCCCGCACTGAGTAACGCCATCAGAACAAAAAATCAATCTGTCCCCCAGCTCCAATTGGATTTTATAACTCTTCATGCATCTGTTTTTAAAAGTTTTTGATTGAATCGTATCATAAGAAGGTGTCATAACTTCATTATTTTTAATCCAAATAAATTCAGGATTTCCTTCTTCCACAATTCTTGCAAGTCCATCATCGTTAACATCAATAACCGAAAATGTTGAATAACTTATTTTTCTTACTTTACATACAGGTAATGAATTCATAACAATTTCTGCCGCATGGCGAATAGGTATCTGTTGACTTTCTACAAACTTCAATAACATTGTTGCAGTCATACAAGATAAAATATTAGCTTTAATACCGCTACCCAAACCGTCTGACAAAACTGCAATCAATTTAGCTTCATCAGGATATCTTTTTGAGATAAAATAATCCCCAAAAGCATTCTGATTATATTTTTTTAATTGACTACAATCAATATCAATAAACATTACTGACTATCTCCGTCTTCAGATTTATCATCATAATCATTGGCAATAGAATTTAATAACGTCTCCGTCTCAACCATGTGTTCACCCAAAAGACAAGCGATTTCCTGTACAATAGAAATATTTTTAGATATTACTTCTTTTGCTTTTTCAGAAATTTTTTCCCTATTTGTTTCGGTTTGGGTAACATCTGTTATAATTGCACCCACAATTTCATTCTCTTCTATAGTAAATGCACTTATATCATAAAGACGATCCTTAACCGCATAATGTTCCTTATGTAAATCCTTACCGGTTTTTAAAATTGTTCTAAATATATCAGAAAATTCAACAATTCTATCAATTGCAGCACCTGTTAAACCATCAGGACGAGATTTAAATATTTCATACATCTCACCGGTAAACATCTTCATAAAACTATCATTAGCTTCAATAATATTCATTTTATTATCTACCATTACAATAGCAGCCGGCATACATCTTAACATTGCTGCAGCCTTTCTCATTGCAATCTTTCTCATATAAGAGACGCACATTGAAGGTTCTGCAACTCCATCTAACAATGCAACCGCCAGTTCCCTGCAGGATGAATATCCGCATCCTCCACAATTTAACTCATCATCAATAGTATGTTTACCTATTTTTTTCAAAGTTGCAGTGATTTCTTCAATAGTATAATTTGAAGAAATTACCTCTTTCGGAGTATAATCACACTCTACAACAAGCTGAGCTTTTTTAGGAATCTCATCGCGAACTTTAACCTTATACATTACATCAGAGATTGAACTTATACTAGGATTATTAGAAGCAATGCAAGGACCTGTAATGCAACCAGATTCACATGCCAGAGCCTCAACAAAAACCGGTACGGAAAGTTTTTCAGGATCCAAATTTTCTAAAGCACGCTCAAAAGCCGGAATTGTACAAATTTCCATTAATTGAACCTGAGGTTTTACCCCTATCTTTTTAATAGTTTCATTCATGCCCCCATTTATAGGATACAATGTACCTTCATGAGCACTGTATGGAACAAACTCAAAATGACTTTCTTTTTTTATCTCTGAAATATCCCCAATCTGGTCTGCAATCCAGATTTTTAATTCTTCAAATGTTATTGAAACATCTATCAAACCATCTGCTTCATCAGCTTCATTTTTCTTTCCGATGCAAGGACCGATAAATACAACTGAAATATCATTACCATACAAATTTTTTAACATTCTTGCATGTGTTTTTGCAGGAGAACCTATTGGTGTAATATATTTTGCATATTGAGGTTGGTAAAGTCGTATATAATCAACAATAACAGGACAAGCACTTGATATTAACAAACCCTTTTCCATATTATTTAACACTTCAGCATCATGTATAGAAACTTCTTGTGCTCCGATAGCCGTCTCTGAAACTTCTTTAAATCCAAGACGTTTCAGTATGGCAATCATTTTTTGAGCTGAATTTTCAAATACAGATCTCCAAGAGGGAGCCAGTGAAACATAAACATCCTTTTGTGCCAATAAAAGATTTTTAACTTTTTCCAAATCTCCTCTGACGCATTTTGCATTTGCAGGACAAACTTTTACGCAAGTTCCGCAAGAAATACACTTTTCCGGGATAACCGAAGCATGATCATTTTCAATTTTGATAGCTTTTACAGGACACTCTCTTACACATTTGTAGCAATCACGACATTCATTAACCAGAGTATAGACAGGATGTTGACTATTCATATATAACCCCTAAAATTTATTATTTTACCATCAAATCATTCATTATTTGTTTTAATTTATCTTCATCAACTTCATTATACAGTTTATCATTAATATAAATATTCGGACCAAACTCACATTTTTCCTGACAATGAGCACCCGTCAATTCAATCTCTGCATCTAAATCATTTTCTTTTATATATGATTCCAGAAAATTCAAATTTTGCAAATTTCCTCTTGCAAAACAGGAACTGCCCATACAAACCTTTATAGTATACTTCGCCATATTTTCCTCACTTTTTACAATATTATTTTATTATAGCTTGAAAAATAAGGCAAGTAGGAAATTTTACATAAAATAACGCATCTCCATGCTATTAAACTACTACCGCAAACAGCTTTGAAAATTTCTCATTAAAAAGGAAAAATTGACTAAACAAATCAAATCATTAGCAATGACATTTCAAAAACGTTATTAAATCATTTTAAATTCAAAAAATACGTATTTGACGGAAAACAACTCTCGTGTTAACCAAAGTAAATAATTTTGGCATAGCTGCTGTTTTTATGCTATACTATTACTATATTTTGAGTAGATTAGGGAGAAATATATGTCAGAAAACACACAAGACATGATTAACGATAAAGGGTTAGAAGCATTAAATACTGCTGTTGAAAATAAAGTTAATGAAGAAATACAAGATCCGGATAACGGACATTATGAAGAAATTGAAACTCATACATCAGAACAATATGATGCTAGTAATATCAGAGTATTGGAAGGTCTTGAAGCCGTAAGAATAAGACCGGGGATGTATATAGGTTCCACTTCTCAAAGAGGTTTGCACCATTGTATTTATGAAATTGTTGACAACTCTATCGACGAATCTCTTGCCGGTTTCTGTACAGATATTCACGTTACAATCCACAAAGATAACAGCATTACGGTAGAAGACAATGGTAGAGGAATTCCGGTTGACATAAAACCTGATAGCGGAAAATCAGCACTCGAAATTGTTCACACTGTGCTACATGCCGGCGGTAAGTTCGGAGATGGAGGATATAAAGTTTCCGGAGGCCTTCACGGAGTAGGAGCATCAGTTGTAAATGCTTTATCCGAAAAATATATAGTTGAAGTTTCTCGTCAGGGTTATGTATGGAGACAGGAATACATGAGAGGGGAACCCCTAGCACCGGTAGAAAAAGGAGAACCTACAACTAAAACCGGTACAAAAACAACTTGGTGGCCTGATCCTGAAATCTTTACCGAAACAACAGAAATTGACTGTGATGTTATTGCCAACAGACTTAGAGAAATGGCATTTTTGAATAAAGGTCTTAAGATTATATTCTCTCGCCATGATTCTGAAGAAGTTGAAACGTTTCACTATGAAGGCGGCATAGGTAGCTATGTTGAATTTTTGAACAAAAATAAAACTGTCCTACACGACAAACCTATTTATATTGATAAAGTTGTAGGAGATTTGCAAGTTGAAGTTGCTATGCAATACACAGAATCTTATCAGGAAAGTGTTCTTTCTTTTGCGAATAATATCAATACGCATTCCGGAGGAACCCATTTAACCGGTTTTAGAAACTCCATAACACGTGTATTAAATGATTACGCAAGAAAAAATAATATTCTGAAAGATTCAGATCAAAATCTTTCAGGAGAAGATGTAAGAGAAGGTTTAACCGCTATTGTTTCTGTAAAAATTCCAAACCCTGAATTCGAAGGACAGACAAAAGAAAAGCTTGGCTCCCAAGAAGCTATGGGTGCAGTACAAGATGCAGTAAGAGACAAATTGCAAGAATGGCTGGAATTTAATCCTAAAATTGCAAAAACCATATTAGAAAAAACTCTTCAAGCTCAAAGAGCAAGAGAGGCAGCAAGAAAAGCAAGAGAACTAACAAGAAGAAAAACTGTTCTTGAAAATTCTACACTGCCTGGAAAACTCGCAGATTGCTCAAACAGAGAACCTGAAAAATGTGAAATTTTCCTTGTTGAGGGTGATTCTGCAGGCGGTTCTGCTAAGCAGGGCAGAAACAGAATGTTTCAAGCAATTTTACCTTTGAGAGGTAAAATTTTAAACGTTGAAAAAGCAAGATTAGATAGAATTTATGGCAATAATGAAATTCAATCAATGGTTCAGGCTTTTGGTATTAAAATTAGCCGCAATGAAGAAGAAGTGGAAATAGATAAGTTAAGATACCACAAAATTATTATCATGACAGATGCCGATGTTGATGGTGCACATATCAGAACTCTGATGCTTACTTTCTTCTTTAGATATGCAAGACCTTTAATTGAAAAAGGATATGTCTATATTGCGCAACCACCTTTGTTTAAAGTTACACAAGGTAAAACGTCTGAATATCTTTTCAACGAACACGTTTTGGATAAAATGTTGAAAGAACGAGGTATTAAAAATTTAACACTTTCTGACAAAGCAAAGAAAAACGTCAAAACCGGTGATGAATTACTTGAATTGATTAAAAATATGTCAGAATTTTACCGTTCATACAACAACCCTATATTAAATTTATACCCTGCAGTATTTTTAAGAGGACTTGTCCGTTCAGATGTTAATCTTGAAGATTTTGACAATCAAGCAAAAATGAATGAAATTTGTGAGTATTTGAATCACTATTTACTTGACCACGCTAAAAATTACAATATTGCAGAAGCTGAAAATTATAAGGTTGAAGTTAAATATAATCCTGAAAATGCGAAGTATTCATTTGTCTTACACTTGAATGACGAAGAACATGTTATATTAAATCAAAACATTATAAAAAGTTCAGAATACAAAAAACTCAGAGCATCATATCCAATTATCAGAGATTTTCTGATTGAAGAATCTGAGGGATTGATATTGGAAACAGATACAGAAAAATATGAAATCAATTCATTTGAAAAACTGCAAAAAATAATTGATGACAGAGGTCAAAAAGGATTGCAAATACAACGCTTCAAAGGTTTGGGTGAAATGATGCCGCAACAATTATGGGAAACAACAATGGATCCTGCAACCAGAACTTTATTAAAAGTTAATGTTGAAGATGCAATGTTATGCGACCAACTATTTGATGTTTTGATGGGTGATAAAGTTGAACCTAGAAGAGATTTCATTGAAACTCATGCGGTATATGCTACAAATATCGATACCTAAATTGAATATTCATTTAGAAACTGCGACATATTTATTAGTATATAAATAATAAACGAATTTAGTTTAAAATCTAAGTTGCTTTATGGTTCTGAAGTAATTACTTCAGAACCATAAGTTTATATAAACTTATTATGAAAACATAAAAAACTGTCAGGATATTCTTGTAGATTTGAATAGTTATATTGAAATTGCTTCTTCATATATTCAATCTAACGACAACAATAAAGAACTTTTTCATCTTGGTCTTTTAATTGATAATATGCAAAAAGAAGTTAACGAACTTATGAAAATCTTTGATTTAACAAATAAATATTAAATACATTTTTAAATATCCACACCCTGCATCATATTAATAAGCTGGCTTATTGTACCTTCCATAGTAACACTGTCTGATGTACGTTGCTGCAAAAAAGCATTAACTTTAGGCATCATTTCGATTGCAATATCAAGTTTAGGATTAGAGCCTGGTTGATACATACCAACATCAATCAAATCTTTATTTTCTCTGTACATTGACATAATTGTTCTGAGTTTCGCGGCTGCTGCTTTATGCTCTGGAGAAGCTATAGCACTCATCAAACGGGAAATACTGCCTAAAACATCAATAGCCGGATAATGATTAGATTCTGCAACCTTTCTGGAAAGGAAAATGTGCCCATCAACAATACCACGCACAATATCTACAATAGGATCAGATATATCATCTCCTTCCATCAAAACAGTATAAAGTGCGGTAATAGAACCCTTTGGACTGTTCCCTGCACGCTCCAAAACTTTTTGAAGCCATGAAAAAATTGATGGCGGATATCCCTTCATTGTTGGAGGTTCACCAAGAGATAATCCCACTTCACGCCCTGCCATTGCACAACGTGTTACTGTATCAGTCATAAGAAAAACTTTTTTCCCTTGATCTCTAAAATATTCACAAACTGCGGTTGCGGTTAGTAAAGCCTTTTGACGAATTAACGGAGGTTGATCTCCTGTCGAACAAACAAGTACGGATTTTGCCATACCGACTTCCCCCAATGAATCTTCGACAAATTCCTTAACCTCTCTTCCACGTTCACCAATTAGAGCTACAACGTTAACATCCGCATCAGAATTTCTTGCAATCATACCAAGCAGTGTACTTTTACCGACACCTGAACCTGCAAACAAACCTAAACGTTGTCCACAGCCCATAGTCATACACCCGTCAATTGCGCGTACTCCTGTAGAAAATTGTTCTGTTATAATTGGTCGTTCAAACGGACCAGGAGGAGGGCCCTCAATCGGACGCCAGAGAGCATTTGTAGTATCTAACGGCTTACCGTCAATTGGATTTCCCAACGGATCAATCAAACGACCCAATAAAAAATCACCTACAGGTACAGTAATAGGACGTCTGGTTGTTGTAACTAAACTGCCTTGCCCTATACCGCTACCGTCTAAAAGTAATGATAACTGTGCAACTTCTCCTTTAAAAGCTTGGACTTCAGCCGGTTTTTGTTTACCATCATAAGTCTCAATATAACAAAGATCTCCTATCTTTAATCCGGGTAATTTTACCTCAACAGTTAACCCCAAAAGTTTGGAAACAGTTCCCTTATATGAAACAAGATTAAGCCCATTAAGCTTTTCTTTCACTCTTGATTTTAAATCTTCAAGTCCACTTTTATCAATGTCTGCCATATTCTTATTATAACAATTTTTTTATGTTAATCAATTTGTTAAATTATAGTTTTTATTATAGAATAAATTTGTCGTTTATTTTTAGGAGGAATATTTATGGGAAAAATTTTTGGGATATCAGATTTACCTGTTTCCACAATTGAATCTGCATTAGAAGGAATTCATTATAAACCTGCAAAAAGATTTGCAATGAATGCCAAAATCACTTATCCGGAAGCAACAGATACCTTCGTTTCAAAAGATAGAAAAGAAAATTTTTCAAATCCAATTATAAAAATGCGTAACGGTTTCGGAAAACTAATGGCTCATTTTCAAAGACCATTAAAAAAATAAAACATTAAAAATTTTGCGATGAACCAAAATAAATGAGGATGAATATTATTGTTCATCCTCATTTATCATCATATTCTTTCAACAATTAATCATTAATAACTTTTAAAAGTCTTTCCCACACTTCCTCAATCGAACCGTTTGCATTAATTGTTTTCAAAACACCTTTATTTTTATAATAATCAATTAGTGGAGCTGTCTCATGGAAATATGTTTCAAAACGAGCTTTTGCAGTTTCCTCATTATCATCCTTTCTCTGAACTAATGTTGCTCCGCATTTATCACATATACCTTCAACCTTTGTAGGTTTAAATTTTATATTATAAATTTCACCACAGGCAGGACAAGAACGTCTATTCACAATTCTTGAAATTAAAACATCTTGTTCAAGTTCAAAATAAATTGCTCTAAAATCAGCCTTATCAGAACCATTTATTTCAGAATTAATTTTTTCAAGCATATCAGCTTGTTCAACACTTCTTGGATATCCATCCAGAATATAACCTTTTTGACAATCATCTTTTGCCAATCTGTCCTTTATAATAGAACCAACAAGTTCTACAGGCACAAGATTACCTTTATCAATAAAAGATTGAGCAATTTTTCCTTTCTCTGTTCCTTTTTTAATCTCTGCCCTCAACAATGAACCTGTATCAACATGCGGCAACCCTAAATATTCTGCTAGTTTATTTGTTTGGGTACCTTTTCCACAAGCCGGAGGTCCTAAAAAAATCATTTGTTTTCTCATAGTCAAACTCATTTCCTGGTTATTAATATAATCTTTCTTCTTTTCAACTACACTATTCATAAAGAATTCTCTTTTCTCTTTCAGATTTTTCAAATACACTCTAATATTACATCAATGATAAATTGATTTCAATAATTAAAAAACCATATTACAGAAGATATAAATTCTAAAATAAAATATTTATCCTCTATTATATATATTTAATATCCAAAGTTACTTCAATACCTATTTTTTAGTTTTATCAGCCAATTCACTGTCTACACGTAAAAATACAGGATGAATATCTTCTTTTGAAATAAGTTTTCCAGATTTGATATTTGAAGTTGTAATACTATCAAGCTTTGTTGTTATATCATAAGATAATTGATTTGCCATATCAGAAGCAATATTAGGACAATATGGATAAATCAAAGATGAAACAACACACATAACTTCCAATACTGTAACAAGAACCTGACCGCATTCAGTCATTTTTTCTTCTTTTGCTAAAGTCCAAGGAGCATTATCAGTTACAAATTTGTTTGTATCATCAACAAGCGAAATTATTTCCTGAGCAGCCTCCTGAATTTCAAAATGGTTAAAATGGTTTTCAACTATTTTAACTCTTCCCAATGCAGTTTTTAACAGACTTTCAGCTTCTTTTGAACGGTTAAGCAAAAATTCTTCTTTCACTTCACCGTCAAAATACTTAACAAGCATTGAAAGAGTCCTGTTCAAAAGATTACCCATACTATTAGCTAAATGAGCGTTAACCTTTTCTTTAAAATCTTGATCCGAATAATTTCCATCACGTCCGCAAGGAGCTGATGTCGCCATATAGTATCTAAAGGCATCCGGATGTTCAAGTTTATAATGTTCCAATACAGAAGTAGGTGAAACCACATTACCTAAAGATTTAGACATTTTAGTTTCATCAATTGTTATCCAACCATGTGCAAATATATGTTTCGGCAATGGTAAATCCAAAGCTAAAAGAATTGCAGGCCAGTAAATACTGTGGAATTTCAAAATATCTTTCCCTATAACATGAACATCAACCGGCCATAATTTTTTAAATTGCTCTGATGGGTTTTCAGTATCATAACCGATTGCAGTTATATAATTTGACAATGCATCAATCCATACATAAATAGATTGTTCCGCATCATCCAAAACATCTATTCCCCATCCCACATTAGCTTTATTTCTTGATACTGAAATATCCTGAATATCCTCAAGTTGATTTAAAACTTCATTTGCTCTAAATGAAGGAACAATAAATTCAGGATTTTCTTTAATATGCTTAATAATTGCATCTTTATATTTTGTAAGTTTGAAAAAGTAATTTTCTTCTTTAACAACTTCCGGTTTCTTTAAATGATCAGGACACAACCCATCTTCTGTCAAATCTTTAGGATTTAAGAAACACTCACAGCCGGAACAATACAAACCTTCATATTCATGTTTATAGATATCACCTTTTTCTACAAGTTTTTTAAATATTTTTTGAACTGTTTTTTCGTGATCCTCATCAGTTGTACGGATAAATCTATTATATTCAACATCCAAAGCTTTCCATGCATCTTTAAATTTCTGAGCATTTTCATCACAAAGTTGTTTTGGAGTTTTTCCCTGAGCTGCTGATGTTTTTTGTATTTTAATACCATGCTCATCTGTTCCTGTCAAAAAGAATAAATTATCAGTTCTCAATGAAAAATGTCTTGCTAAAATATCAGTTAGAATCTTTTCATAAGCGTGCCCTATATGTGGAGCACCATTAACATAATCTATAGCTGTTGTTAAATAATATTTATCCATCTAATGTATACCTCGTCATATCGTCATTTATAAGAAAATTTTACCATAAAAACAATACAACCAGAATAATTCATATAGAAAAATTATTTACACATAAAAAAGAAAATGATAAACTTAGAAAATTATAGGAGAAGTTTATATGAATAAAATTATTATTATATTTACAAGTATTATTCTAATATCCGGTTTAGCTGCATTTGCCAGTATTGAAAATACTATAAATGATTTTGCAACTCTTAAAAAAGGTAAATATACATGTCCTTACACAAGACAAAACAGATATTCTAAATCCGTATCAAATTCTTGTATCCTAGGTATTTACAAAACAGGCGCAATAATAAAAACAAATTGTCCTGATAGCAACGCAGAACTGTTATCAATGATAAATGCCGGTAAATGTACTTTTGAAGAAGACAACACACAGACTTATTCCTGTCAGTATAAAGAAGGTTCTTGTAGTGTTACCATTAATGGCCATACAAATTATATGACTAGCTGTACCGGCAAAACACCAAACACTACAATTGTTCTTCAAGATGTAAAGAATGGAAAATGTTATAAAAATTAAGAAAGGCTACTATGAAAAAATTTTTATTTCTTTTTGGAATTATAAGTTTATTTATAACCGAATCTATAGCACTAGCTGTAACTATAGGAATCGAACCTCCTGCCGGTTACATGAATAACTTAAAAACATGTACCAAAAGTTATAATAAAACTACAGCATCTACAGTTGACGAATATACAATCAAAGGTCTGCTTCCTGATGGAAGATGCGAAGTTATACTATCAAATTATACAAATTTTGCCGACCCGAAAGTATACGAAGGGTTTAAAACATTTGGCATAGGAATGGCAGAAGCATTTAGCGGAAAAAAAATAGCACCGGAAGATATTCCAACCCAAGCCCAAATGCTTGAACAAGCTAAAAAAGAAAAAGAAATTACCGTATGCAAATTCACAAGAGAACAAAGATTAGCACTGTACAAGGCTTACCAAAAGCATGATAATAAAAACAGCTGTATAACAAAACCTGATGGAACACAAAGCTGTAGTTTTAATACAGAAAATATGAGTTCTTACGACAAACTTATGATGAATTATCAAAGCGGAACCTGCTCAACAAAAGAAATCCATTGATTAAAACCCAATTTATTTCTATATTTTTATAAAAAAGGCAATTTTTAAAGACAAAAATACTTTATATAAATGTAGGTTAAAATAAAGGAATTTTTATGTCTTCAAATTGGGTATCAAATTTAGATATGTTAGCAGCCGGCGGTGTTATTGATTTTGATGCAGCGGCATATTTACTTGATCAGCCGGCAAGATTTGTAGGTAATCCAAGATTAGAAAACTTGCCATTAGAAAATCCGTCTCTTCTTCCTGAAGGTACAAAATTAAAAGATTTACCAAAAACAGACGAATTTAATAATTCTGGCAAAAAAGTTACGGAAAATCCAAGCTGGAAAAAATGGACATTTGGTGCAATTGCAGCAGCAATTATTGCCGGCGGAATTTTTGCACTTTCAAAAGGTAAAATAAAAATGCCAAAATTTACATCCAAAATTAAAATGCCTGATATGACTAAATTTAAAACAACTATGAAAAATATTGGAACAAAAACACTGGGTTATATCAAACAGCCATTTATCTGGATTGCAAGTAAATTTAAGAAAAAACCATAAACAATATAAATTATTAAAACAATAATATCAAACAGGTTCCGGCTATCATAATAATAGAGCCGAGAACCTTTTTTAAAATCTGCTGCTCTTGAAAAATTTTATACCCCAAAATAACAGATACAAGAGTAGATAGCTGAAATAGCGCCAGCGCTAACCCAACATTCATTTTTTCAAAAACAAAGTTTGTAGAAAATTGCATTACGCCTAAACACAAGGCAATAAAAAAACATTTAATAAGTTCTTTTTTAGTTAATAACTGGATTTTTACATTGAACACTAAAAATATTAATAATGTAAAAATGAATCCTGAAAAACACCATAAAATAAAGGATTCCCAAACTGAAGACATTAAAATAATTTTTTTTAATACCGCAGCTTCACAACCGGTAAAGAATAATGCACAAAATCTTAAAATAATGTCCTTTCTCAAGAATAGCTTGAAACTAAACCCTTCATCCACAGTATCAAAAATAAACCAACTTCCCGCTACAATTAATAAAACACCTGCCAATCCTGTTATAGAAGGAATTTCGCCTAATAAAATAACTCCGAACACAAGCCCAACAATACTTTTATAAGAATTTATAGGTCCTAATACAGACATATCACCTATTTGCAAAGCTTTAATGAGACATATTGAACCTAATGTACACAAAATTCCAGCAAGAGCTACATAAAACCAAAAGTCAAGCCCGTAAGTTAAGAATTCTTTAACTATTTGAATATTTGATGATGAATTTATACTTACTAAAAGACAAAACAAACTTAAAAATAAATATGAATACCAATTAATCAATATAGCAGATTTTTTCTGCACCAGCTGTTTTTGTAGCGCATTAGCAACCGGATTGGATAAAATTCTACAAACCAGCGCAACTATAGTTTCTAACACAGGATTACATCATCCCTTTTCTATTAAAGAACACCGCAACACAGAATGTAGCAACAATTGAAATTAAAATAACAATTAGAAAACCAAAATGATTATGCCCAAATGGTATCGGAACATTCATTCCCCAGAAGCTACCTATCATTGTAGGAATAGACATGATAATTGTAATTGCCGCCAAAAATTTCATAACAAGGTTCAAATTATTATTTATAATTGAAGCCATACAGTCCATCATACTTTCTAAAATTGTTCGATGCATTTCTACCATTTCAGATGCCTGTTTGTTTTCAATAATAACATCCTCCAGCATATCAATATCATCTTCTGTAAATTTTAAAATTCTTTGCAGGTTAGCTGTATGAACCATCCGCAAAAGTTTCTGCAATACAAGTTGGTTATCTTTAAGTGCTGTAGTAAAATATACCAAAGATTTCTGAATTTCCATCAACTGAAATAATGCCTTATTATTAGTCGTTTTCCTTAAAGAATCCTCAATACTTTCAGTTTGCTTATTTATTATATTCAAATATCTTAAGTAAAATTTTGCAGCCCTGAACAGGATATTCAACATAAAATTTGCTTTATGACGTGTGTCAAAAAACTTTGCAGTATCAGCATTAAAAGAATTAATTATCTTATTCTCATGAGAACATACAGTAATAATACTTTCAGGAGTAAAAATTAACCCCAGAGGTAATGTATCAAAATTACCTTCTTCATCCATAACAGGAACATTAGTGATAATTAAAAGATTTCCATCTTCGAAATCCATACGAGATAATTCATCAGCGTCTAATGAGTTATTTAAAAAACTTTCGTCCAAGCCTAATACTAACGATACTTGCTGAATTTCTTCACGTGTTGGATTAATCAGATTAAACCAGGAACCTGAAACAGCCTCATTAAGATTCAATTTTTTTAATGACCCGTCATCCTGAGTCTTTGAAATTTCCAACATAATACTATTCCTATGTATCAGACTATACTTAATTAAACTACATTTTTATTCAAAGTGCAATAGTTCAAATTGAGTAATTTACAATATTAAATTACTCTTATTACCTTATTATTTTAAAAAGCTAAAGTAGAAAATTTATAAATTCAATATGATAAACTTATTCTTCAAACACATCTTCATCATCACGTTTTTGGCCATACGGATTTTTACTGTGTTCCTTTTTCAATCTCAAAATTTCTTTCAAATCATCTGTGATTTTGTCTTCCTCATCCAAAACAGGTTTATGCTTTTTAGAATTAATAACATTTGCAACATTCATCATAGCCAGAGAATTTAAGGTCGCACGTAAAACAGCACTTTGGTCCATATAAGGATTGTTCTGAGCTTGCTCTTCCTCGGCAGCTTTTTGCTGTGCAAAATATTCACCGCCTTGTCCCATTTTATCATCTGATAATTTTGCTGCCGTACCTGAAATATCACCGCTCTTAAAATTAAAAGAACCGCCTATTCCAAAGAACCCTGCAGATCTGTTATCGACCATAATTTCTCACCTTTTACCTGTGTTTATCTGAGATTTTATCTCAAATATTCGTGTTTATTATCCTACACATTATAAAGTACGTGATATGTTATTAACTCGTCTGAATGGATTATTTTGCTACTATGTAAATAAAATTTTACATTTTACATTTTATATTTTTTTAATCTCTTATCTAAACGGTTATACTACTACCAGTATAACACATTGTGTTGAAAAATACAACAAGCTATGGTATAATATGTATATATATTATAGAAGAATTGAGGATTTTGAGGATGAAAAGACTTAATAAAGCATTCACTTTAACAGAGTTATTGGTAGCTTTAGGGGTAATCGGTATACTTTGTGCAATATTATTACCGGTTATATTCAATATGCTTCCAAACCAAAATACCATAATGGCAAAAAGAGCATACTATATGGTTCAAACTGTAGTAGCAGATTTGATAAACGATGAAGGATGCTATCCGGACAAAACATCTGCAACCGGAACTAACCATAAATACGGATTTGATGATGGCTATGGTACCGCAAACTGTTTGTTATGGGGCGGTGAAGAAAAAACCAATACTATTGATACACCTGGTAATGCTGATGAAAAATTCGGAAAATTATTTGTAGACAAAATTGATACACTTAAATCCAGTGTATCTTCAACAGGCACATCATTTACCACAGGTGATGGTATGACCTGGATAATGAGTAAAGGATTTAATGGCGGCGGGAAAAATTCAACTATTACTGTAGTCGTTGATGTAAATGGAGCGTCAAAACCTAACTGCGGAAACTCAACCGCAACAAAAACAACTATTGACGGTACAGCTTATGATGCTTGTACAGGAAGAACAACCGGTTGGGACAGATTTGCAATGACAATAAGAACGGATGGTAAAATTAACGTTCTGGATGATTGGGCCGCTAAAGCTGTTCGAGTTGATAAAGATATTACAGAAGAATAATAAAGTAGTCGGATAATCGCGCTTAGATTTGCGTTTAAGTGAGGAAAGTCCGTGCATCCAAGAACAGGCCGCCGGAGAAACTCCGGGCGATGTGAGTCGGCGGATAGTGCCACAGAAATGTAGACTGCCAATGGATTTTTAATCACAGGCGATGGTGCAACGGTGAGTTAAGAGCTTCACCAGTGATACCGGAAGGTATCAGCTAGGTAAACCCCGGTCGGATGCAAGATTGAATCGAAGGTTATAAAGGTTGTTCGCCAACTTCGGAAAAATCGCTAGAGATTAGGAGCAATCCTAATACCAGACAGATGATTATCTAAAACAGAACACGGCTTACGGACTACTTTATTTTTAACAACGAACTTTAGTCTTAAGTTCGTTGTTTTTGCGTTATAATATAAACAAAAGAGAAAGGTTTATATGCAAAAAGGCTTATTTATAACATTTGAAGGTGCTGATGGGTGTGGGAAAACAACTCAATTAACTCTTTTAAAAGAATACCTTGAAAAAAATAATTATAAAGTTATTACAACACGTGAACCTGGGGCTAAAGGTCTTGGCGAACATATTAGAAAAATTCTTTTAAATTATGATGGCGAAGTCTCAAACAGATGCGAATCTTTTTTATTTCTTGCAGACAGAGCACAAAATATAGATACTATAGTTAAACCTGCAATTGAACAAGGGAAAATTGTTCTATGCGATAGACATACAGATAGTACAATAGCCTATCAAGGATATGGAAGAGGCTTAGATATACAAGAGATAAATATGCTAAATAATATTGCAACAGGGGGAAAGAAACCTGATTTAACATTTGTTTTTGATATTGATGTTAATACCTCCATGAAACGTGTAGGAGCCGAAAAAGATAGACTTGAAAGCGCAGGAATCGAATTTCACAATAGAGTAAGAAGCGGGTATTTAAAATTAGCACAACAAGAACCTGAAAGAATCAAGGTTATAGATGCAACAGAATCAGTTGAACAAATACACAATCAGGTTACAAAAATTTTTAACTCATATATAACCCAACTTCTTTCATCGCAAGAAAAATTAAACTCCGAAGTTAAAAATAATTGATATAATTATATTCATACCGACTATTTACTTCAATATAAAAAACGAATATAATAATTGGTAATGGCAATTTTAGAAATAAAAAATTTAAATCTTGGATTTCAAGTTGAAGAAGAACTTCGACAAGCACTTTTTAATGTTTCATTTTCAATAGAAAGAGGAAAAATGCTCTCAATTGTTGGAGAATCCGGATGTGGAAAAACAATGAGTGCAATGAGTATTTTACAACTTATTCCCAAAACAGCCCGAATCTTATCAGGAGAAATTTTATATAACGGAGAAAATTTATTAAAAAAAACACAACAACAAATGCAACACATGCGAGGAGCAAAAATAGCGCTTATACCTCAGGATCCGATGACTTCACTAAATCCTTTATATACTGTAGGAGACCAACTTTTAGAAATTATAAAAATACATCAGGGATTACATGGTTCAGAAGCTTTACAAAAAGCAATTGAAGCATTTGAAGCTGTGCAAATTCCAGGAGCTAAATCAAGATTAAAAAATTATCCTCATGAATTCTCAGGCGGGATGAAACAGCGTGCAATTATAGCTATGGCACTGGCGTGCAATGCTGAAATTTTAATCGCAGATGAACCAACAACAGCACTAGATGTTACAATTCAAGCACAAATTATGAACCTCCTACAGGAAATAAAATCGAATAACCAAACAGCAATTCTTTTAATAACACACGACTTAGCACTTGTAAGGGAAAATGCTGATGATGTTGCTGTAATGTATGCAGGAAGAATAGTAGAACATGCTCCTAATGATGAATTTTTTAAAAATCCTAATCATCCATATTCGCGTGCATTATTAAAATCACTGCCATCAAATCCGGACAAAAAACTTGAAACAATCAAAGGACAACCTCCGGCTTTATCTCAAAAAATTGAAGGCTGTAAGTTCCATCCTCGATGCGATTTTTGTATGGAAATATGTAATCATGAAATTCCACCATTAAATTATATCAATAAATTTCATAAAAGTGCTTGTTTTTTAAATCAATTAAAATAAACAATATTCTTTAAATTAAAGATTTAACTGCAAGCAAAATTAAAATTAAACCACCTGTAATTTCCAAATATTTAGACGGAATATTTTTTATAAAATTACCCAACCAAAAGCCAAGTAATGACATTACAAAAGATGCAATTCCAATCAATAATGCTGAAGTACAAATACTTGTATGCGTAAGTTTAATCGAAGCTCCGGCAACAAGAGCATCGATACTTGTTGCAATACCCAGCCCGATAAGACATTTGAATCCAATACATTGAATTTCTTCTTCTTTTGGTTTAAATGACTCTAAAATAAATTTAAGCCCCAGTGTAAAAAATATAGCAAAAACTATCCATTTGCTATACGGTACCAGCAATTTATATAAAGAATTCGCACCGATATAACCTATTACAGGCATTACTCCCTGAAAAAATCCCATAGTAAATGCCAAATTTAAAGAATTTTTTGTACGGTTACAATTAAAAATTAACCCTTGTGAAAATGATACAATAAAACAATCAATACCAAGCGCAATTGCAAGCAGAATAATATCAATTAAACTCAATTTCTACCTCAAACAATCTCTCCCAAGGGAATTTATAATTTACATCAATACAAGTATCAAAAATTTTTGCTATAACTTTTTCATAAGCTTTCATATTTGAAGATAATCTATCAATATCCGGATTGGTTAACTCTTGCCGCACATTTGCCTGATACGCCCAATCATCTAAAAATCTTGTTATTTGTAATTTTTTAAAATTATTTTTGTTATATTTACTAGCCAGAAATTTTATTTTTGCTCCACAAATCAAACTGCCCAAAGTATTTGCGGTCGTATTCCAGGCTGAATATCCAAAAAAGTTTTTATCTATAAGTTTATTTTTAAACAATTCATGTACAAATTTATTATCCGAACCATTGGCAAAACGTATATCTGCAACCATATATGGTCTTTCAGGAGAAATAAAAGTTTTATCAAAAAATTCGGTTTCAACTTTCATAACAATTTCACCCTGATGATTCTTAAAATTGTTAACATACAATAAAATATCTGCATTTTCTTCATCAGATACTTCACATCCTGCAAGTTCAATCTGTCCGTAAACAGAATTTTCAACAGATACATCTTCATAATTTGATATTAAACTCTTTTCCTCTGGTTCTAAAAATATAGGACAAATCTTTACTTTTTCACATAACGCCCTTGATAACAGGCTCAAAGGAATTTCATCCGCCCCGGTTTTAGTATAACCACCCATTTTTTCTAAAATTTTTGCTTCTTGAACATTAAAACCATATTGAGCACAATCGTCTTTAGAAAAAATTAACGTATCAAACAAACCCTGTTTTTGCCATTGCAAATATATTTTATTTATCTCAAAATTACGACGTCTTGTTTCAATATAATCTTCAAGAATTTCCGGAGGAATATCATGGATAAAATTTTCTTTTGCTCCAAACTTATCTATATTATATGAATATTCAAAAATCTTTTTTCCCCACTGAGACCAATATTCTTTTTCTTCTTCATTAATATTATTATTCGAAATTCTCATAATACTTGAAAAAGCATAAATTTTACATTGTTTTTCACTTAGAATTTCGATTAGTGTCTCTATTCTATTTTTAATTTTTTCAAAAGAATCAGTAGACCGTCTTGAGGGAATCAATCCTCCGTAAGCAAGTGTATCAAGAGAAAGAATAATAACATCGAGCTTTGGCAATGAAACAATCCAAGAAAACAAACTCTCTACATCCGCAACCTTTGTTAAATCTCCAAGATATTGTCTTGGAGGTATATAAAATTCAATACTACTGTCTATATTTGCAAGAAGTTTTGGCAATGTATAACATACAGGTCTATTATCAATTGGTACAAAAGCAATTTTCATAATATAATTGTATGCTAAAATAAAACTTAAGTAAATGGAGAAAAAAATGGATATTGATAAAACCCCTGAAAAAATACAAGCTATGTTTGATGAAATATCAGAATATTATGACAAGATGAATAATTTTATTTCATTAGGAACCCACTATATAATAAAATTTCTTGCACTAAAAGAACTTGCTATTCAACCAAGAACAATGATTATTGACCTTTGCTGCGGAACAGGTGATTTTACAAAAATAATTTCAAACTTTTACCCGCGGGCAAAAGTAATCGGCCTAGACTTTTCAAATAAAATGCTAAAACTAGCAAAATCAAAAAATCCAAACGGGGTATTTATACAAAGTGATTGTACAAACTTGCCTTTTGCAGAAGGAGAATTTGACTATATTACTATGGCATTTGGACTTAGAAATATCCAAAATAAAGATAAAGCTATTTCGGAGTGCTATAGAATTCTGAATAAGGGAGGTAAATTTCTACATCTTGACTTTGGAAAACACAATATTATAAGCTCCCTGTTTGATATAATTGTTCTAACATGTGCAAAAATTATGAATGTAAATCTTACAGATTATAAATACTTAATTAACTCTAAAAATAAATTTCCGGAACCGGATGAATTAATTCAAGAATTCGAAAATGCAGGTTTCAAATACGTAAAAAAATGCGATTATCTTTTCGGAACCATCTCCGCACAAATTATGACAAAATAAGCTTTGCTATAAATTAAATATTTTAAAATACTCTATGCCCCTTACCTCCGTAAAGACAATCTTTCAAACCTATAAAAGTTGTTTTCAAAATATAATTGATAGAATCTTGAGTATCATAAGCTATGTGAGGAGTTATTATAACATTTGCAAGTTTATTTAACTCCCTAACAATTTCAGCATTTTCACTACACTTCAAAGAACTATTTTCCAAATCATTTTCTTCATCCAAACAAGCAGACTCAACACAATATATCATATCTAAAGCTACACCTTTTATTTTTTTAGTTTTAACACTTTTCAATAATTCTTTAATATCAACTAACTCCCCTCGCGACACATTTATAAAATATGCACCCTGCTTCATTAATTTAAATTGCTTAGCACCTATAAAATGATGATTTTGTTTACAATATGGAATATGTAAAGATATAATATCAGAATGTTGCAATAGTGTATCTAATTCTACATATTCAACATTATATTTATTTTTTAATTCCCTTTTTGGGGATAAGTCATAGGCCAAAATTTTCATACCAAAACTATTAGCCATACGACAGACTACCGCACCAATAGAACCTGTTCCTATTATCCCGATAGACATAGATTCAATACTATGCCCTGTAAAATCAGAAATAGGTATTCCTTTTCTTACAGATTCAACAGCAGGCAAAATCTTCCGTATTAACATAAAAATTAGTGCAAAAGTAAATTGTGCCACACTAGAATTCCCATAAGATTCAACATTTATAAGGGCAATATTTTTATCTATACAATGAGTTGATTCAATATGATTATACCCTGTAGAACGTGTAGAAATTATACGAAGGTTATTAAACTTAGATAAAACTTTTTCTGTAATATGAGATGTTGTAAAAACACTGATAATCATAGCTTTATCCAAATCTTCTTCTGATAACTTATTTACAGATTCTTCAGTTAAACTCCATTTAAAAAATCTTATATCAAAATCCGGAAATTTATTTTGGTCAAAAAAAGACTTTTCTGCTTCTCTATAATCAAAAAATAAAACTCTGCAAACCATTGTATTCTCCTTTTTAAATATTATTTTTTTTTAAAAGGAAAAATCTATTGTACAAATGTGCTAGGTTTTATAGCAAAAAAATTCACCAAAAATCCAATGTTAAAAGAGAAAAAAAATCATATCTTTATAACAGGAAAGGAGATATTCATGAAAAATGACTTAATTGTCCGTGAGCCTGAATTATATTTCGACAGCATACATCAAGAATTAGATAATTTTTTAAGAGATACATTTTTTACGCATACATTCGGGCATCCGCTAAACATTATAAAAAATTCTACTTGGCGCCCTGCAGTTGAAGTTATTCAAAACAATGAAAATTATAAAGTTAAAGTACAACTGCCAGGCGTAAAAAAAGATGATATAGAAATAGAACTAGATAATGATTTTATGACAATAACGGCAGTTATCAATGAAGAAAAAGAAGAAAAAAAAGAAGAAGAACATAATGCTAAATACCACACATCCGAATTTCGCTATGGAAAATATCAAAGAACAATTTCATTTGATCAACCAATAAAAATCGAAGAAGCAAAGGCTAAATATAAAGATGGAGTATTATGCATAAACCTTCCTAAACAAAATATTGAAGCAGCTAAACCTAAAAAACTAACAATAAACGAAGACGAATAATTTTTGTATTCAACAGCCGAGTCCTTCTGCGACTAAGCAGACATGCAAAACAAACGGCAGGATACAAAATCGGTTGGGTATCGATAAGCATGAACGATACCAATATCAACCGACACAGAAAAGACCGATTAAAAATAAAATCGGTCTTTTCCTATTAATCACCCGACAAGGCATGCCTAATAGATGGATTTTTAAAATAATTTACAATTCTTAATACGCTAAAAAATCTCTTAAAACCATGTCATAACATGGTTTTACATGGATTAGAAATCTTAAGACCATGTCATAACATGGTTTTGGACAATTCAAAAAGCCAAAACACTTGATATAACGCCAATACAGAGCCATGTTACAAAACTTCATAACAACATGATTCGACCTTGAAAAAAAAATCTTATTTTCTATAATGAAAATATGAAGTCGGAAGACATTGATATAACGGCTTTAGGGGAGATATGACGATATATTTTTAGATATCGTTCAGTTAATTAGATAAGTGGAGATTATATAAATTGTTTAGAAGTAGGGATATGGGAAGAGCAGTTGCAGTTAGGAGATGGACTACAACAGCGTTAGAATGTTATAAAAGAGGATGTAATTGCGAAGGATGTTTTTACAGAGATTTCTTTAGCGGTTCCTCTCAAAAATGCCAGATGAAAGCATCCGTTTTAGAATTAGTAAGAGTTATTGGAACTCCGGACGTTGAATTGCCACAGTTTTTAGCAGATGAATAATCAATTTACCCTTTAAAAATTATAAAAACTGTGTTATACTGACAAAGCAGTATAGAAATTGGAGGTTTTAAATGCACATTTACGTTAACGGAAAAAACATTGAGATTACAGAAGCTATCAAAGCTTATGTTAAAGAAAAAATCGGAAAGGTAGCTACCCGTTATGACCAAATCCAAGGGATTGACGTTGTTCTATCTGTAATTAAAAACCCTGCAGCAGAAGGAAAACATATTGCAGAGGTTACATGTAAAATGAACACAGGTGTTATTCGTTGCGAAGAAGCTGCTGAGTCTATGTATGCAAGTATTGATTTATTAGCAGACAAACTTGCAAGACAAATTACTAAATTTAAAGATAAAAATATTTCATCTGATAAAACATCTATTCGTACAGATATTATAGAAGAAAATGATGAAGATGAAACTGTTGATGTAAAAGCAATGGAAGAATAAATAAAATTTTTAAATTTCAAAAATAAGCGCTATACAATTATATAGCGCTTATTTTTTATTATCATAAATTATATTTTAAGCATAAAAAAAAGCGATTTTAAAATCGCTTTTTTTAAATAATAATTACACTATTTATTAAAATGTTCCTGCAGGTTTTTTCTGAGGTTGAGCCCCAGGAATAGACTGCCAATTAGCTGCCATAATTTTCTTAAATGATTTTAAAGCGGTATCTTCTAATTCACCAAGCTCTTCAGCTTCCATAATCAATTCTCTAAGAGGCATCAAAGCTCTAGGATCTCTTAAAACACCTAATGCAGCTGCGGCACCAGCTCTAACGAGTTCATTTTCAGAACGGTTTTTCATAACATCAATTAATGCTGGAACAGCTTTTGTATCATTTAATTTACCCAACGATGTTACAGCATAAATTCTTACGTTAACCCATTCGTCATATAACATATTGATAATTTTATCAACAGCTTTTTTATTACCAATTTCACCCAAAGCTCTTGTTGCATCACATCTTACATTAACTTTTTCATGATCTAAAGATTCAATTAAAGCATCAGTTGCAACATCACCAATTTCAATTAAAGCATCAGTTGCAGTAATACAAACTTGAGGGTTTTCATCATTTAAAGCTTCAACAAGCGGTTCAACAACAATAGCACCGCCTAAACGACCTAATGCTCTAGCTGCACGAACACGTACATCAACATTACGATCTTCACGTAAGGATTCAATCAAGTGAGTTGTTGCAGCAGAGTCGCCTAATTCACCTAAAGCTCTGGCGGCATACAATCTTACAGAACCGTTTTTATCATGTTTTAAAACATCAATCAAAGGTTCAACTGCTTTTGAATCACCCATTTCACCAAGGATACGGGCTGCATTGTATCTGACTTTTTCAGAATTACTTGTTCTTAAATCAGTTAACAATTCATCAAATGATTTTTTCACTTGTTTTTTCTTACTGTTCACACTAATTGTCATTATTTTCCTCCGACACTACAATAAATATTCACACCTTACTGTTTATATAAAAAAAACATTGCGAACATTATTGCCTTTTTTGTTATATCTTTGTTAAACTTTGTTTACAATCCATAAAACTGTTAGTTATATATTTCCTACTACTTATATGCATTGCGTCAGATAATTGATTAAGGGTAATACTGACACTTATTTATTCTGTACTACTATAATAACACATTTTTCTACTTTATTCCTCAGTTATATAAATTATTTTAAGAATTTTTATAATTGTTTTTATAAAAATTTATCTGTTTGAGAAATATTAAGAAGTTGCTTGTAACATAACTTAACATATTACTACTCACTTTTGAGAGTAATAATAAATTCCGTACCTATGCCAACTTCGCTATATACTTGAATTTTACCGTTATGTTTATCTATTATTTTTCTACTTATTGCAAGTCCTAATCCTGTACCAACACCTACACCTTTTGTTGTAAATCCCGCTGTAAAAATTTTATTTATGTTTTCTTTTGGAATCCCTTGTCCATTATCTTTAATTTTTACAATTAGATTTCCTGATTTGAAATCAGTTGTAATAATAATTTTACCTTTATCCTTAACAGCCTGGCAGGCATTTACCAATATATTTGTAAAAACCTGATTTAACATATTTGGATAGCATTTTATAGGAGGTATTTCACCATAATGTTTTTCTATTTCAATTTTATTTTTTGTTTCATGACTAATTAAATCAAGAGTCAAGTCAATTTCTTTATTTATATTTGCTTCCTGAAGTTCCGCTTCATCAAGACGCACGAATTTTTTCAAAGAAACAACAATATTACTAATCCTCTGAATAGCCTCTCTATCAAGAGAATTTATTTGTGTAAACATTTCTCTTAAATCTTCTTTCTCTATTTTAGAAATAAGCTTAGAAGTTATAGAATTATTAGATTTAATTGACGCAACAGGAGTATTAATTTCATGAGCTACACCTGCGACCAACTGACCAAGCGAGGCCATCTTTTCAGAATTAATCAACTGAAGCTGCGTTTCTTTTAATTCTTCAAGAGCAGCCTTTAAATCCCGAACATTTTTTGCATTCTTTTGATAAAGCTCAGCCCTTATTATAGCGTTACCCAATTGAGATGACACTGCATCAAGAATCTCTATTTCTTCATTCAATTCCCTTTTTTGATAACTCAAAAGAACAATTACTCCAATCATTTTTTGCAAATGAAATACCGGAACAATTATACGTAATACAGATTGCTTAAAAGCCTCCGCACCAATATATTCTACAAGAGAATAACTAATTGAAATATTTCCTGCATTTAAACGTTTCATGGCAAGAGCATCAAAAGAAATTTTTATATTTTTAGGAATATTACTTTCTCCATACATTTCTTCTATATAAAAACCACCGTCGGAATTTGATGCATAGTAAGCTCTGAAACATCCAAACATTATAGCAAGTTCTTTTAGTGCAGAGTTTAAAATTATAGAAATATCCATTGACGCTCTTATAATATTTGATACTTTATTAATTAAAGCAATTTTAAATGCCTGTGATTGAGCCTTTTGACGAATTTTTTGCAACTCATCATTTTCTTCTTCAAGTTTCAATAGTTTATCTTTATATAATTCTCTTTCTTTCTGGTTATCTTCCAATAAAACTTCAGAACTAACATCTCCAAAAAATATAATAGTATACATACCGCGTTTTACAGCAGTCAAATCATAATAATAAGTTTTCCCATCAGAAGAAATATAAGAAACTCTTGCAAAAAAATTTTGTTTTGAGACAATTGCTTGAAAAATCGGTGAAAATAAATCAACATTCTCACTATCCACAGGGCAGAAATCAAAATTCATTTTATGAGCAAATTTTCTGATATCACCAAATTGCTTAAAAACACGACAAAAGGTGTTGTTTTTAAAAACAACATCCTCATAATCCCTTATAACAATAACTGGATCCCTGTATTGATTAAAAAAGTCAAACTTTTTCATAACAAAATTATAAGACAATAAGGGCTTTTAAGCAATTTGTAAATAGAACAAAATGAACTAAAAATTTTCATCCAAGTCTTTAAATAAATCTTCAAGTTGTAAATTCAACGCTCTTGCAATATCAAAAACAGTAGCAAGACTCGGAGCCTTTTCAGCTCTTTCGATACATCCTATATAATTTCTTGCACTGGAAATTCGGAATGCAAGTTCCTCTTGTGAAATTTTACGTTTCTTTCTATATTTTCTAATATTTTCACCAAGTTGTTTATATATTTTAGAGTATTTAGTTCTATCTTTAGTCATACCACCTATTGTGGTATATTTGTTAAAATCTATCTACCACCTATTAGGGATAAAAATCAATTTATAACTACTCAATTAAATTTTTCTACCATTAATTGTAAAACTTGTGCTAAAATAAAAACCAAAGAGGGGAAATAAAAATGGAAAATGTTAGAGCAATTATAATGGTTATTGATTCTATGGGAATCGGCGCAATGCCTGATTGTGAAGATTTTGGGGATACTCCTGAATGCAATACACTAAAACACGTTTGTGAATTTAACAACGGCCTGAATGTCCCAAATCTTGAAAAACTAGGATTAGGCAATATTCAGGATTTTATGGGGATTAAAAAAGTAGATAACCCTATAGGAACCTATGCAACTTTGATTGAAAAATCAAAAGGTAAAGACACCACCACCGGGCATTGGGAAATTGCAGGCATAACACTTGACAGACCATTTGCTACATTTCCAAACGGGTTTCCAAAAGAACTGATTGATAAATTTATACAACAAACTAACTGTGGTGGAGTTTTAGCCAATCGCCCTGCAAGCGGTACTGCTATAATTGAAGAGTTAAACGAAGAACATCACACAACAAAATTTCCTATAATTTATACTTCAGCTGACAGTGTTTTCCAAATTGCAGTTGATACAGACATGATTGCTCTGGAAACATTATATGACTGGTGCAAAATTGCGAGAAAAATTTTAACTGAAGATAACTACTATGTTTCAAGAGTAATTGCTCGCCCTTATAAAGTTATTGACGGAAAACCTAAAAGAATATCTAAAGACAGAAGAGATTACTCAATAGAACCTATAGCTCCGACTATTTTAAATGAAGTTAAAGATAAAGGCGGAAAGGTTATTGCCATCGGAAAAATCGAAGACATCTTTTCAAAATCAGGAATCACACATGCAATCCACACCGGCTCAAATAAAGAAGGCTTGGAGTTAACACTAAAAGCTGTAAAAAATGAACTCCCTCTTGAAGATATAGCTTATGAAAAAAATAAAAAATATAACAATACCGAAATTATTTTTACCAATTTGGTAGATACGGATATGCTATATGGCCATCGAAATGACCCGAAGGGATATGGAAAAGCAATTGAAGAAATTGATACATATATAGGCCCTATTATTGAAGCTATGCAAAAAAATGATTTATTAATAATTACAGCAGATCATGGCTGTGATCCAACAGTTGAAGGAACTGATCACACAAGAGAAAAAGTTCCTGTTTTAATGTATTCAAAATCACTACCTTCTAATGGAAATTTAGGAGAGATGGAAGGTTTTGATACAATCACAGGATTCATAAAAGATTGGATTTAAAAAAAATTTTTTAACTCTGGAATTTTTAATTTTTTGTTATATAATTTTATTGTGGAATAAATCCACAGGTTGTAAAATATAAGGAGAAACAAAATGACAGTAAAAGTTAACGATAGTTGTATCGCTTGCGGCGCTTGTGAATCAATCTGCGACGCAGTATTTTCAATTGAAGACAAAGCAGTTGTTAATGAAACTGCTGTAGCTGATAACATTGATAGCGTTAAAGAAGCTGCTGATGCTTGTCCTGTTAGCGCTATTGAAATTGAATAGTTGACAAAATAATTATTCTAATAAGCATAAGAAAACCGGTTAAATTAACCGGTTTTCTTATTATAAAATGTTATTCTTCAATAATACAAAAATTGTCCAACATCTAGAAAGAACAAGTCATAACAACTTCTTTATTATTAAATTTTGCTTCTTGTACTGCCGCATCCGGAGATAAAGGCTCAATACTATCACCTTCCAAAACTCCTTCTATTTTGCAATTTAATCTTGTAGAAGAAGAGTTATTATTTGATATTTCATCCAGCCTGCGAGATAATTCATCAACTCGCTCGGTCAAAATGGTTAAATCACTATTCTCTTGATTAAGAGTATTTTCATCAACATTCATCTCATTAGCAGCCTGTTCATTCTTTATTTTTTCACTAGACTGGGTTTTATTATCAGTAACTTCTTTAGTATTTGTATAAATTGCAGCAATAACAAACACAAACATACACAAAAATACAATAGTTAATACTTTAAATTTATTAAATCCATCCATTAATTTTTTCCTCCGGAAATTAAACTCCAAAACATTCTAACACAAAACACCAGATTATGGCTAGTATTAAATACAAAAAAGTAAGCAGTTTTTATAAAAATTCTGCTTACTTTTCACAAACAAATTATTTAATATTATTAAAACAATTCATTATTTCGATTATTAATAAATTCCAATATCTTTTTTAAATCTTCCGATGATAAATCAGGTAATGATGTACTTGAATTTTGGACATTTGAAGGGAACCTTCGTTTTAACTCTTCTGCAATTCTTTTAACTTCTTCATCAGATATCCGTCCTATAACAGATTCACCTTCCTCACCAAGAGCCATTGTAGTCATGCCGCCTTCTTCGCCCATAGCTTTTGTAGTTATACCATCACCATTTTCATTCAAAGCATAACTTACAGAACTGCCGCCTTCCTCGCCAAGAGCCATTGTAGTCATACCACCTTCTTCGCCCATAGCTTTTGTAGTTATACCATCACCATTTTCATTCAAAGCATAAGTTACAGAACTGCCACCTTCCTCGCCAAGAGCCATTGTAGTCATACCACCTTCTTCGCCCATAGCTTTTGTAGTTATACCATCACCATTTTCATTCAAAGCGTAAGTTACAGAACTGCCACCTTCTTCACCTAAAGCTTTTGATGTTATACCATCACCGACCCTTTTCTTCAAAAATTCTATAATTTTTCTCAAATCATCCGCAGTTAGTTCCGGGAGTTTTGACTTTTCATCATTTTCCTTAATATTCTTTTTGAACTCTTCAAAAATTTTTTCAAATTCCTCATCTGAAATTATAGGTTTAGCATTAGAGTCTCCCTTCCCTCCACGTGTATGTTCGACAGAGCCTCCACCTTCTTCGCCAAGAGCCATTGTAGTCATGCCTGTTTCTCGAGTTGCGTATGTTACAGAATTCCCGCCTTCCTCATTAACAGCTTCTGTCGTCGGATTACTACCATTTTCACCCATTGCGTATGTTACAGAAGTCAATGGTTTTTCGTTATTGTTCTTTCCTGTTGCGCCATCATTAAAATCAACAAACGTAGAAGAAGGGTTTGTTTCCACAAAAAGACCTTGAATCTTTAATTCTGAACCTATTTTGTTAAAAAATTTATCCGCACAGTCTTGCGCATTTTCACATCCATTTGCCTGAGCAATTTTATTCATTGCTGCAACTATTTGTGCATTAGTGGGTTTAGCACTTCCAGCAGCCTGAAGCTGTTGCTTAGCTAACCCCCAGAGAGTATCACCTTTTTTAATTTCATAATTTCCATCTATTGACATAAGTATACCTTTCTTCTTCTTACACACAAACTCTCTAATCGGTATAATATATAAATAGCTTTAAAAGTATCAGAAGAAATTTATCAATTTGTTACAATTGGCAAAATTTATAACAATATCATATATTAAATGTATACGGAGAAAAAATGATTATAATAATAGGAAGTGTCCAAGATTATCACTCTAGATATGTTTTTGAAATTTTAAAAAATAAAAATATTCCTGTCCACTACTTTGACAGCAGATACTACCCACTAATAAATTGGTCGGAAAAAGAAGAAAATAATTATATAATATTAGATAATGAAAAAATCAATATAAAAGACATTTCCGGATTATATTGGAGATGCTATTATAGCGTACCATTAGAAAATTCAGAGATAATTTGGAGAGAAAAAACTTCTGCTTTAGAAACATTTTTATACTCATTAGAAAAAATCAGCTTTAATTCTTTACAAGCTGTTGAACTCCATAGAAAAAAAGGCATCCAAAGTAAAATTATGCATAATAATGGAATAAGAATTCCAAAAACATTAATTACTAATGACAAATTTGCACTGGAGGAATTCTATTATTCAAATAACAAAAATATTATCTATAAACCTGTACGCGGGGGTGCCTATACTCAAAAATTTAAGGAAGAAGATTTTTTAAGAGCAGATACATTGGTAACCTGCCCATGCCAATTCCAAGAATTTATAGACGGAACAGATATCAGAGTTTATGCATTTGAAAGCGGTGAAATTTATGCCGGAGAAATTAAAGCAAAAAACATTGATTTCAGACAAGATGAAACAGCCGTTATAAATAAAATTGAATTACCTAAAAATATACAAAAAAATTGCCTTACAGTCTTAAAAATTCTTGGTCTCAAATATTCAGGCATAGATATAAGATTGAGTAAAACCGGAGAATATGTTTTCATAGAGGCTAACCCTGCACCAATGTTTACACATTTTGAAAACATAACAGGCTATCCTATTTGTGAAACATTATTAAAAAACCTTCTAAAAAATAATTATTAAAATAGTAGTTATGTATGATTTTAAAAGTACATAAGGTATTTATTCTTGCAAATTACCAGTGTTTGTAATACATTGGTGTTGTATAAATACACAACTTCAAAAGGAGGAAGTTAGTTTATGGAAACTTATGGTATCGAAAAGTTTGGCATTATCGGGCCAAAAGCAGTTTATCGTAATTTGACACCAGCTCAATTGACAGAAGCTGCATTACGTTTAGGAGAAGGCAAACTTAGCAACACAGGAGCACTGGTAGTTACTACAGGAAAGTATACCGGTCGTTCTCCTAAAGACAAATTTATTGTTGACACAGAAGGTGTTCATGATGAAATCGCTTGGGGTAAAGTAAACCGCCCAATAAGCAGAGAAAAATTTAACTCTATTAAGGGTAAAATTGCTTCATACCTACAGAACCGTGAAATCTTTATTTTTGATGGTTTTGCAGGTGCAGATAAAACCTATACCCAAAAATTCCGAGTTATTAATGAATTAGCAAGCCAAAACTTGTTCATTCATCAATTATTAATCCGTCCTACCGCAGAAGAACTTGCATCATACGGAGAACCTGATTATACAATTCTTTGTGCTCCAGGATTTAAATGTGATCCTGAAGTTGATGGTGTAAATTCAGAAGCTTGTATCGCAATTGACTATGAAGCACACGAAATTATCATTTGCGGCTCAAGATATGCCGGTGAAATCAAGAAATCAGTATTTGCAACAATGAATTATGTTATGACTAAGAAGAATGTTCTTCCTATGCACTGTTCAGCAAATATGGATCCTGAAACTCATGAAACAGCTGTATTCTTTGGACTTTCAGGAACCGGTAAAACCACTCTTTCAGCTGATCCAGCTCGCAAACTTATCGGTGATGACGAACATGGTTGGTCTCCTGATGGAGTATTTAATTTCGAAGGCGGATGTTATGCAAAATGTATCAACCTTTCAGCAGAACATGAACCTGAAATTTACAACGCAATTAAATTTGGTTCATTAGTTGAAAACGTTGTTATGGATCCTGAAACACGCGAATTTGACTTTAATGATGGTTCATTAACTGAAAATACACGTGTTGGATATCCTATCAACTACATTGATAACGCTGAAATTCCTTCTAAAGGCGGAATTCCAAAAGTTGTTGTATTTTTAACAGCTGATGCATTTGGAGTTTTACCTCCTATCTCAAGACTTGATAAAAATGCTGCAATGTATCACTTTGTAACCGGATTCACTTCTAAGTTAGCCGGTACTGAAAGAGGTGTTACAGAACCTCAACCAACATTCTCAACATTATTTGGTGAACCATTTATGCCAATGGATGCATCAGTATATGCTAAAATGTTGGGTGAAAAATTAGACAAATATGGCACTAAGGTTTACCTTGTTAACACAGGATGGGCCGGAGGTTCAGCAGCTTCAGGCGCTAAACGTATGAAGTTAGCTTATACTCGTGCAATGGTTTCAGCAGCATTAAACGGCTCGTTTGATAATGTTGAATTCAAACATCATGATGTATTCAACGTAGATTATCCAACATCTTGTCCTAACGTTCCTGATGAAATGTTAGATGCAAGAGGATTATGGGCTGATAAAAATGCTTATGATGAAGCTGCTAATAAATTGGCTCAAATGTTTGCTGATAACTTTGCAGCTAAATATCCTAATATGCCATCTGAAATTGTTAATGCAGGTCCTAAAGCTAAAACAATTGCTTAATAATTCTCAGAAAAAGGAAAATATCGAAAAGTCCTGTGAAAAATTTTTCGCAGGACTTTTCGATATGAATAGATTAAAAGATTTCCTTTAAAAAGATGATTAAAAGTATTCTTGCTTACTATAAAATTATAAAACCAGAGAGATATAAAAATGAAAACAATCTTAATAATTCTAGGAATACTTATTTGTATAAATTTTCTTGTAATAACTATAAGCAAAGCTTTTGCAGATGATATTAAAACGGAGTTAAAAACAGAAGCAACTCTATATCAAAATACACTTTAAATTTTTCAAATGAAAAAGAGCTACACATCAAAGTATAGCTCTTTTGATTATCTTTTTACAAAAATTAAATATTAGCTAATTTTTTATAAAAATCATTTGCCTGCTCAAACTTATACGCGAAATTAAACAACCTTGTTTCTTGTAATTGTGGAGCCAAAATCTGCAAGCCTATTGGCATACCATCTGAATCAAAACCGGCAGGAACACTGATTCCAGGCAATCCGGCTAAGTTACAACTAATAGTTGCAATATCAGTCAAATACATAGCAAGAGGATCTGATGATTTTGCTCCAAGCTCAAACGCTGTGTTTGGACAAGTTGGAGAAATCAATACATCTACTTGTTTAAAAGCTTCTTTAAATTCTTCAGTTACCAATGCTCTCATTTGTTGAGCTTTTTTATAATATGCATCATAATAGCCTGAAGACAATGCATAAGTACCCAACATTATACGACGCTTAACTTCAGGACCAAACCCCTCAGCACGTGATTTTGTGTATAATTCCATAAGGTTCTTTGCATCAGGATGTCTGTAACCATATCTAACTCCATCAAACCTTGCTAAGTTAGATGAACATTCTGCAGTTGCAAGAATATAATAAATACCAATTGAATATTTCAATTTTTTCAATGAAATTTCAACAATTTCACAGCCTAATTTTTTATAGGTATCAATAGCATTATCAATAGCCTTCTGAACATCAGGAGAAACGCCTTCTCCCATAAGTTCCTTAATGATACCTACTTTTTTACCTTTTATATCATTATTCAAATCTTGAGAATAATGTTCAACAGGTAAATTTAAAGATGTTGAATCTTTTGGATCATGTCCAGATATAACTTCAAGTAACTGCGCTGCATCTTCAACCGTTCTTGCAAATGGACCAATTTGATCCAATGATGAAGCAAATGCAATCAATCCATATCGAGAAACTCTTCCATAAGTAGGTTTCATCCCTACAATTCCACAAAAACTTGCAGGAAGACGAATAGAACCGCCTGTATCAGAACCAAGCGCCAAGGTTGCTTCACAAGCAGAAACACTTGCAGCAGAACCGCCAGAAGAACCGCCAGGAACCTTATTTAAATCCCAAGGGTTGTGAACTTTTTTGAATGCTGAATTTTCATTAGACGATCCCATTGCAAATTCATCTAAATTTGCTTTACCAACAATCGGAATTAAGTTTCCTAACAACTTTTCAGTAACCGTTGCATTAAACGGAGATACAAAATTTTCTAAAATCTTACTGGATGCAGTTGTACGTGAACCAACAAGATTCATATTATCTTTTAATGCCAAAGGAATGCCCGCCAATAACGGTAATTCTTCACCTTTAGCTATTTTTTCATCTACTTTTTTTGCTGTTGCAAGAGCTGTTTCTTTAGTTAAAGAATTAAAAGCTCCAATTTTTTCTTCTAAAGAATCTATTCTGTCAAATGCTGCATTTGTAAGTTCTACAGCAGAAATTTCTTTATTTTTTAAAGCTCTGCTTTGTTCAGCAGCGGACTTTTTCAATAGCTCGTTCATAATTTCTCCTTAAAAGCTAATTCTCAAAATGATTGTAAGACAAACATGTATTGATAGCAAGATTTTACCTAAAATACAGTTAAAAGTTCATAATATAAAACTCAATAGTATCTATCAATAAATTACCTTAAATTTACTGAAAAAATTTATCACACTCGTTTTCCCAAAGATTTTGAAATTTTTGCGTGAATCATGTTTGCCTGATTCAAATACTCTGTTAATTTTTCGTAATTTTGAACCTTTTCCCCATAAGGAACATTCATTTCTACCAGCTCGTCCACACTTTTGTTTATTTTGGAAAGCTGTTCTAACGAATCACTAAGTGTAACAACCGAATTTACTTTTTTAGAAATTTTTGCAAGTATTTGACGTGATAAAAAAGATTGAATTTTATATATTACAGGCATCTTTTGCTTAAAACTTTGATGAAATTCTTGCGAATTTCTTTCTCCTAACACTCGTCCGCCATACAGCTGTTGTTTTCTCAAAACATCCAACTCTTGCATAATACGTTGCCTTTTAGCTTTTAACCCCAAAGATTCATTTTGAGTACCATAATTATCTGCAACTTTAATCTTTGCGTCTAAATCTTTTACGAGTGATTCTTTTTCTTTAATCCGATATTCAATACTTAACTCTTCTGTTTCAGATTGATCAAAAGTAGTTTTATTCAGAATTGCAGAATCATAACCATTTAAGCGTTTGATAGGATTTGTAGTATTATTGGAAGTTTGTGCTGATTTTTGAGAAATTTCACTTGGATTAAAATTTCCGCTAAACGGATTTACCGCAGAAAAATTATAATCTCTGCTAAAAATATTTCCATTTACCTTATTATTGTTGTTACCACTATCCATACAAATATTTTAAAACAAGAAAAAAAATTTTTTCACCATTAAAAGTATGATATTACAAAAATTTTAACTAATAGTGTATACCTTTTTATAATATAACCATAAGCCCCAAACAGTAAGAACAATATTAGGAAGCCAGGCGGCTAAAAATGGAGCAAGAGAACCGGCTTCACCAAAAGATAACGAAAGTGCCCTAACAACATAATACGCAAATATAATTAAGATACTAAATAAAAATCCACGATTATATCTTACTCTAGGCGGCGTAATTGCCAATGGAACACCTACCAATACAAACACAATAGTTGTTAAAGGAAGAGCAATTTTATCAAACAACTCTATTGTATAGACCTGCCGTGATTCAGGAGTAATATTGGAAGATGCCAAATATTTCATCAATCTGGTAAAGTTCATCTCTTTAGCAACATTTTTATTCATTTCTTTTGATAAGTCTAATCCAAATTTAACAACAGAAGTCTCAAATAAAGTTGTATTTAAAACCTGTCCATCATTTCCTATCGTATAAGCAGCACCTTTTTCAAACTTCCACCCTTCTGGGGAAGTTTTTCCTTGTCTTGCCTGAAGTACCTGAATAGTTCCATCTTTAGAATTATCCAAAACAGTAACATTATATAATGTTTTTCTTTCACAAGACCCAACATAAAACAATCTTTTTAAAACCCCGTTATCAGTAAGTTCTTTAAAAACAAAATTTTGTTTGCCATCAGGAATATTTTTTTGTCCTAAAGCCCATAATGCCAAATCTTTAGCTTGCTTTGTCATGATTGGAACAACACTTTCATTGATAAAAAAACTTGACAAAGACATTAAAATTGCAAAAATAAAAATAGGTTTTGCGATTCTATTTAATCCAATCCCACAAGCTCTCATTACAGTAATCTCAGAAGACAAACTTAACCGATTAAGGGTCATAACAGTAGATAACAAAACTCCCATAGGAATTGTCATAACAATAACCGAAGGTAAGTTTAGTAAAATAATTATAAATGCTACTTTAAACGGAATCCCAAATTTTGCAATTTGTTTAATCAATGTAATAAAAGTATCAGAAGCAAAAATAATTGTAGTAAAAACAAATACACCCATTAAGAACATTTCTATTACTTGTTTTAAGATATATCTGTCTAAAATTTTTATATTATTATACTTCTCTACAATATTATTCCAAAACGATTTAAACATATTTTGATTTTAATCTAAAAAAAAGTTTTAAGCAAATTATTTAATTTGACTCTTTCAGAATTAAAATCGTCTGTTCAATCTCCGTTTTCAGATATTCCAACTGTTCAGTAATATTGTTAGGATTATAAATATATCCGGCACTCCCATAAGCCAAATATGGATTATATTTCTCTGCTTCACTTCTTAACAAAGCTATTGAACGCGAATGTGTATTTAGTTCCATCAACCTTTTATAAGACACAAACTGACTTTCAGGTCTATTATTATATTTATCCCTAAAATAATCCGCATTTTTGTTAAAATAATAAACTTTAGCATTAAAAATCTGAACATTCCCGTTATTTTCAATCAAATCAAAAATATCTTCCAACATCGGAATAAACTCATTCAAATCATTAACATATTGAGAAGTCTTATCTGACTTTAGAATAATATTAACAAATGCAGGATTATCGCGAGGTACCGGTTTCAATGCATTTTCTGAATTAAAATCCTTAGCAGGACGAGAATCTACATTTGGCTTAGAATCTTTTGCCGGCTCATAATTTCTGGTTAAATCAGGTAATGTACCAACATACCCCTTTCCATAATTATCCGTTTTTTGTTGCTTTGCCCAAACACTTGATGAAAACAAAACAAGCAATACAAGAATAAAAATTATACTATGAAAAAACTTACACTTATTCATACCACAATTATAACGATATATGATAAAAAATCATCATTTGTTTATCTTATATTACTTTAAAATTTTCTTCTTTTTAGAACTCGTATTATCACATTGAGAATAGGTTGGATTACCAAAAGGTCTCATTTGCGGATTTGATTTATAATAATCTTTTTGATGTGCTTCTCTTTTATAATCTCTTTTTTCTAACCTTTGAATTTCCTTAAATTTTGAACGCTGTAATCTTGTGAGACATTTTTGAAACTCCTTATTTTCACAGCTAAATAGTTTGTCAATATCTTTTTTAATATTTTTTACTACTCGTTTTTGACAAGCTATCTCACGCTCCGGAGCATTACCTTCTTTCAAAGCTCTTAATTTAAAACTTTCTTTTAACAACAAATCAAATTTTTGTTCAAAAATAGGATTATTTTCCCGCAATAACTCTTCTCTTTTTTGTATCTGCTCATCTGTTAGATTTAAAGCATTATATATAGTAGCTCTTTCATGCTGCATTCTATCTATAAGTTTTTTATATTCGAGAGCCGCTCTCGGATAATCATAAGATTTTGAATCTTTTGATACACACTTCGAAGATTGACTTCTATAATCACAAACTTTACCTGATTGCGTATAGTTACAACTTGCCCAACCAATATTTGAAGTAAATAAAACACATATACTTATTAATAATAATTGTTTCTTCATATAAAAACCTCATTTTCAATTTAATTTTCTCATAAATTAGAAATTTTTCAAATCAATAATATTTATAGTAAAATTTCATTATGGAAAATATAAATTTAAGAAATTATGCATATCTTGGTGATGCAGTTTGGGAACTGTTTATTAGGGAAAAAACAATCCTCTTAACTAACAATGCAAAGAAATTACACCAAATTACAACTAATCTTGTAAAAACTCATACTCAAAATGAACTTCTGCACTTTTTAGAATCAAACTTAACAGAAGAAGAACTTGAAATAGCAAAAAGAGCCCGAAATTTACCTATACCTGTCGGCAGAAGAAATATACAATCAGAATACAGACAAGCAACAGCCTTTGAAACTCTTATCGGCTATTGGTATACTCATGATAAAAACAGATTTGAGGAAATAACAGATATCTGTATGGAAAAAATAAAAAGGATGAAAAAAGACCTCTAAACAGAGGTCTTTCTCATTATACACTCGGTTTAAATAATTATTGCCTGAGTAAAATTATTCACCTTCAATTTCATCCATAGCTTTAACATATCTAAGTCTCAATTCCTTATCATTAATTGCTTCAACTGAGAAATCAATATAATGATCTTCTGTTGGGTATTCACCAATTAAATTTTTCAGAAGAATACTATTTGCTCCCAAATATCCCTTTGAAACATTACCTGTTTCCACATATTCAGAAGTACCATTTCTCTTTGCGACATTAAGAGTATCGCCATTAGTTTGAACAAAAGCTCTGGATTTTAATTTGCAATCAAAAATTGATCCATCCTTTTCCCCTGTCTCATTTTCATATTCTTCTACAAATAAACCTCCAGGATTATGAAGAGTTCTACCATCTTTAGTTGTTATAGAGAAAGAACCTGAAGGAATTCTGAAAACTCTTTTTCCATAAGTTTCATGATTACCCTCATAATCCAAAATTTCAGTATCATAAACCAGAATTTTTTTAGAAGATTCAAGGATATTCATATCACCAATTTCTCGTGAACCATACTCCCAATCACGAGTACCTTCATAATGTACAATATTTCTATTTGATGTACTATCATTCATATTTCCGTCAGTTCCGGTAATATCCCAGTTATCCATATTTTTAAATAATGTATCTAACGGGATTGGTCTTTGATATTTATAATACCATTTTATAATTGTATCTCCTGGATGATTATATCCGGTTGTATCAATAATGGATGCATCAGCATCAGCATTTGCATCAGCATTTGCGTCTGCATCTGCATGAGCTTCTGCAAAGACTTCTTTATCACAACTTGTTACAACACTACCAGCAACAGGTAAAAAACATAATGCCATAATTGCTGTACGCATTGCATTTGCATTATTTTTCTTCTTATCACCGGTAAATGTTACAGCATTTTCCTGTAAAGTATTTGCAGTCTGAACACTCTTGTTATTATTTACAAGAGATTTTCCAAATCCAGCGTATCCATAATTGTTAATTGCATTAACTTGCATAGAGTGCCTCCTATTCGTAAAACCTGGATATTTTAAACCTGAACATGATTTAAGTTGCTATCCAGTACATAAAATTTTATCATAAAAAGCTAAAAAGCAGGCTATAATATAAATTACAGCCACAATTTAATTTCATAAATCTTAACAATAATATTTACTGAGCCAACTTTTCGCGGACAAGCGCTTCAACTTCAGCTAAAACATCCGGATTTTGTTCTAAAAATTCCTTAGCTTTTTCTCTGCCCTGCCCTAATTTTTCTTCGTTATAACTAAACCATGCTCCAGCTTTTTTAACAATATCAAGATTTACAGCAACATCTAAAATATTACCGACTTTAGAGATTCCTTTACCAAAAATAATATCAAATTCAGCAGTTCTAAACGGAGGAGCTACCTTATTTTTCAAAACTCTTACTCTTACATGGTTTCCAATTTCACCTTCATCACCTTTGAGAGTTTCAGTGCGTTTAATTTCCATACGTACAGATGCATAATATTTAAGAGCATTACCACCGGTAGTAGTTTCAGGATTACCATACATAACCCCTATTTTCATTCGCAATTGGTTAATAAATATTACTGTAGTATTTGTTTTTCCAATAATACCAGTAAGTTTTCTCAAAGCCTTAGACATCAAACGAGCTTGAAGTCCCATCTGTTGATCTTCCATAGAACCTTCAATTTCGGCCTTTGGAACAAGTGCAGCAACTGAGTCAACAACAACAATATCCACTGCTCCGGAACGAACCAACTCTTCAGTAATATCAAGAGCTTGTTCTCCGGTATCCGGTTGAGAAATCAATAAATCATCAACCTGAACACCCAAATTTCTGGCATATTCCGGATCAAGAGCATGCTCAGCATCAACGAAAGCTGCTATACCACCTCGTTTTTGACACTCTGCAACAATATGTTGGGCAAGAGTAGTTTTCCCTGATGATTCAGGACCATAAATCTCAATAATACGACCGCGAGGAATTCCTCCAATGCCAAGTGCAACATCTAAAGACAAAGCACCTGTAGGGATAGCATCAACATTAACAGTGGTTTTATCACCCAGCTTCATAATTGAGCCTTTACCAAAATCTTTCTCAATTTTCTCAATAGCAAGCTTTAGCGCCTTGTTTCTCTCCTCGCTAATATTAACTACAGGTGATTCCTTCACTGCCATCTTATATTCCTCTTATTCCCAAACGTAAACTTCTTTTTTCTTATAAAAGCCTAATGCAACCGGCTTATAGCTATTTAATTCATTCTTCAACTGATAAACTTCTTTATTCAAATCAACAATTTTTTGTTTTAAAGTTTCATTATCAGTTTTGCAACGAATCAATTCAACAACAACATCATCCATGCCTTCAAGTTTTTCGTCAATAACTTTGGCAATTTTATTGCTCAATTTAACTTCCAATTCTTGAAGAGTTGTCAAAATACTTCTTACAGCAGCACTATTACTTGACGCTGCAGATGATGCACCGACAACAGCAGGTGTTCTAGCTACTATTGGATCAGATACAACACCTTTTACTTGTGCCTGAATTTTTCTCAGATTTTTTACCTCATCATAAGAAAAATAAGTATGACCTTTAGCATTTTTTCTAGGTCTAATAGCGGCTTTTTTACATAAATCGACAATTTCTTTATTGTCAGCTTTTAAAATAGTTCTAACCTCTTGAGGTGTTAAAGTTCTCTCATTCAATCTGTCTTTTATCATTCTTGTCTATCCCTTAAAAAAACATTCCCAACATCATTCTATTACATTCATAAAAAACTGGCAAATAATTTTCATGCATTCATGAAGAAATGTAACAAGATTTTATAACATTATACTGCTAATAAAATATTAACGGGAGTAAAGCCTTCTGCCACAATTATAACAGATTAAATATATAATAAACTTTATCATCCACAAGTTTCAATTACCGGTTACCACGATAAACAGCCCGAACACAATATAAATATAAATATAAAAATCAATAATAAAAAAGAAAGACTTTTAGTCTTTCTTTTTTATTTAAAAATTTATACTCAAAACTACAATTATATAGCTTTTTGAACTTTTCCTGCTTTTAAGCAAGAAGTACAAACTCTGATTCTTTTTGTAGAACCGTTAACAACAGCTTTAACTGTTTGCAAATTAGGTTCTTGCGTATGAACAATTTGTTTGTGTGAGAAAGTTAGTTTAGCTGCTTTAATTGGAGCTTTTCCGCATATTTCACAATGTTTTGCCATGGTATTTATTTCCTTTTCTAGCTAGTTTTTACTCTAATAACCTAATATTACCCCAAAAATACATTTTTGCAAGGGAGATGTTAAAAAATTTAAAGGCTTTACAAAATAAAATAAAAAAATTGTCATTATATACTTACAATTTTATTTAATACTTTTACATTTTAGTATTATATGATATACTCTACCTATGGAAAAGAAAAAAATAAAAATCGGACTTATTGGACTGGGAACAGTTGGAAGCGGAGTATTTAAGACTCTGCAAAATTTTGAAAATATTGAAATTGTAAAGATTGCAGTTCGCAACAAAAACAAAAAACGTGATATTGACGGACTGGACGATAGTATCATAACTGATGACCCTTATGAAGTAGTTAACAATCCGGATATAGAAATCGTTGCGGAATTAGTTGGGGGTATTAAACCTGCACTTGATTTAATAAAGACTGCAATAAAAAACGGAAAACATATAGTTACTGCTAATAAAGAACTTCTTGCAAAACATGGTGAAGAACTTTTTAATTTTGCAGAAGCTCATAACAAAGTTATACTTTATGAAGCCGCAATCGCAGGAGGCATACCTTTAATTATGCCTATTAAAACAATTTTGGCAGGAAATAAAATTACAAAAATTAAAGCTATTCTGAACGGAACTACCAATTATATCCTAACAAAAATGGATATACAAGGAGCTTCATATACTGATGTATTAAAAGAAGCTCAGCAACTCGGTTACGCAGAAGCAGATCCTACCGGAGATGTTGAAGGTTTTGATGCGGCATATAAAATTACAACCCTTGCAACAATCGCCTTTGGAAAAAGAATTAAAATCGATAACGTATATCGAGAAGGAATAACAAAAATCAGCCCTGACGATATGAAAGCTGCAAATGAAATGGGCTATAAGATTAAACTCATCGCCTCAGCTGAACTAAATAAAGAAGGGAAAGCTGATGTAAGAGTACATCCTATGCTTGTACCTATGTCAAAAACATTAGCACATATTAATTATGTTACAAATGCAGTAAGCCTGACAGGTCATCCTGTCGGAGATGTTACCTTATCAGGGCCAGGTGCAGGAGAATTTCCAACTGCAAGCTCTGTTGTCGGAGATATCCTTGCAATAGCATCGGAAATCGGCAAAACGGATTACATCTTACCCATGATGAGATGCAAACACAGCGAAAATGCAAAAATGATAAATATCGAAGATACTGAAAATAAATATTACCTGTCAATTACAGCTCAAAACAGTAAAGGTGTTATCGGACGCATTGGTAAAGCTTGCGAAGAAAATAATATAAGTTTAGCAAGTATTGTACAAAAAGAAGTTGTTGCTGATAAAGCGGCAAGAATCACTGTAATAACTGAACTTTGCAAAGAAAAAGACATGCAAAATGTTATAAAAATATTTAACAAAGACTCTGCAATTACAGAAGTTAACAGTCTAATAAGAGTCCAAGTTTAATAAGAAGTATAGATAAAAAAGGAAATGTTATGTACTATCAAGGTTTAATCAATAAATACAAAGAATATTTACCGGTATCAGATACAACCCCAATTGTAACTCTAAACGAAGGGAACACACCATTAATTAAAGCAGATAATCTTGCAAAAAAAATCGGGATTAATGCTGAAATATATCTAAAATTTGAAGGTTGCAATCCAACAGGGAGCTTTAAAGACCGTGGGATGACAATGGCAGTAACCAAAGCCAAAGAAACAGGCTCAGGTGCAATTATTTGTGCCTCAACCGGTAATACTTCCGCTTCAGCTGCTGCGTATGGAGCTAAAGCAGGGTTAAAAACTTATGTACTAATTCCTGATGGATATATTGCACTTGGGAAGTTATCTCAAGCTATGATGTATGGTGCTGAAATTATTGCAATTCAAGGAAATTTTGATAGAGCACTTGAAATGGTAAGAGAAATTTCAGAAAAATATCCTATTACTCTTGTAAACTCAGTTAATCCGTATAGAATTGAAGGACAAAAAACCGGAGCTTTTGAAATTTGTGAAGCTTTAGGCGGTGCACCTGACTATCACTTCATCCCTGTAGGAAATGCAGGGAATATCACAGCCTACTGGAAAGGATATACAGAATGGCATAAACTTGGCAAAATTTCCGCCTTGCCCAAAATGATGGGATTTGAAGCTGAAGGAGCTGCTGCAATTGTTAAAGGAGAAAGAATCCTCAATCCTGAAACATTGGCTACTGCCATTCGTATAGGGAATCCTGCAAGCTGGAAAAAAGCTGAAGCCGCTCGTGATGAAAGCAACGGAATGATTAATTTTGTTACAGATGAAGAAATTGTCAAAGCATATAAACTAATAGCGTCAACTGAAGGTATTTTAGCAGAGCCTGCCTCAGCGGCCTCCGTTGCAGGACTTATAAAAGTTAAAAATCAAATAAAAGAAGGTACAAAGATAGTTTGTATTTTAACTGGAAACGGGTTAAAAGATCCTGATAATGCTATTAAATATTCCAACGCAGATGTCAAGAAAACATCCGCAGAATTATCAGATATTTTAAAAGTTATGAATATCTAACAAAATTAAAAATAAGGAGAAATATGAAAAATAAATTAATATCGTTTTTTGCAATTCTATTGGTATTATTTGGAATAAATTCAACTATTACTCAAGCTCAAAACAGCAATGAAGAATTTAGCCAAAAATTAAAACAAATGGCAGAAACATTAAAAATTACAGGACAAACTTATGGAAAAAAATTTGCACCTTTTTACACTAAGCTCCAGACATGCACGCCATATAAAGACGATTTAACAGAAATTTATGGAAAAACAAATACTCAATGCCATTTTAGAATGATGGGTTATGATTGTCTGGCACCATTTGCAGTTTCAGAATATTATGGGGTAATGGGAGCAAATGTAATGAATGCCTTGGCAGTGTGGGATGAAAATACTTTAGATTCAATGACCCAAAAACGCAAAAAATATGAAGACTTTGAAAATACAACCATAAAATATTATTGTAAACTTAGAAAATAAAACTTCTTGTACAATATGAATATATACAAGAAGTGATATTTGTACTCTAATCTATATCATTAACTAAACCTATGACAAGTCCCTGTCATATCGAATCGTAGCTTCATTTGCATCAATAATTCCATTATTATTTTCATCTGAGTAAAAATATTTTTCAGATGTTTTATCTTTAGATTCAGAATCAAATTGATCTATAGAAATAATTTTACCATCTTTATCTTTTAAAACAAAAGCAATTTCTTTGCCATTATGAATATATCGTTCTGCAGTTCTTCCACCGTCTCTATTTTCAGTACGTGTTTCATAACCCTCTTTATCTTGTAAAATAGATGAAAGGAGTTTATTATATGATATTCCGTTTTTATCATTAACATTATGAGACGCACTCATTGCAAAACGCGTGTCAACTTTGCCATCATTATTATTTTCATTAAGAGAAATTGAACCTCCTCCAGAAAAAGATAAATCTACATTTCGAATAAAACCATTAGCATCTTTTCTAACAGAACCCACCGACTTTCCTGATTTATCAGTGTATATATATATTTTACCACCATCAGAAGATTCTATTGTTCTGGAGATACTATAATCTTTATTAGATTCCAAAAATTTCGCATAATCATTTATATTATCATTTTCATTTAGTTTGGCTTGCAAATTATCAGAATCATATTTCATTTGTTGAATTTCTTCTATTTGAGCCTGCGCCTTAGGATTTAACTCTGAATTATTAGCTGCTGTTGCAGGATTATAAGGTTTGTAACCAGGAAGTGTAAAGTAGGTACATAAAATGGCAAACGCACATTATTGAATTGGAAGAACGGATATGTATAATTCATAGAACGAAATGCAGAGAAATAATTAAAGGTATTTCCCATATTAAAATTTCCAATAGGAAAATTAAATCTTCCGTAAATTATATTTATACTCCTCAAGTTTAATATTTATATATAATAAAAAATTTAACTCTTGAAAATTGATTAAAAAAAATATATAAATATTACATAATATGAAGATAATTAATTTTTGATATCGATTACAGTATACGCATTAAAATCAAGAGAGCCAAACATAACTTTTATTTGATTATCATTCAATGGTTCCAATTTTACGAAAGATATTGTTTCTTCGCCAAAATCATCATTCGTCTCTACTGCAGGAAATTGAGCCATTTCATAATGTGCCTGATAGAATTTTAGTACAGGTTCACCATTTATTTTTTCACCTTTTATTTGATAATGACCTACAGGAAGAGTATCTTCACCTATTGCGAGATTAACAGGAACACACAAAACCGGCAAAATAGGAGCCTGATTATTATAAGTGTCATTAATCATTTCTGTTTCGTTACTCTGACTAAACTCTTCACCTTTCGGAAGTTTTCTTTTTTGAGCCCAATTTTTCCATTTATTCACTTTTTTATCAACTTGTTCAATTGCTTTATCAAACTGTTCATCTGTTACAGGTTTTGCCTCACGCCCATCATCAGCCCCGGTATTCCAATTATCCCACAAATCACCTGTTGCAGGTAAATCCACATCATCAGCTAATGCACAATTTACATTAACAAAAGAAATAAGTAAAAGCAGAACAAATATTACAAATCTTTTCATATATTTATAATAATGAATTCTTATAAAAAGTAAACCAAACATTTATATGAAAAAATTATTCTATTACACTTTCAGATTTAGACTCTTCACGTACAACCAATAGTTTAGTAATTCTTGCTCCATCAACTTCTTTTACCGTAAATGTAAATTCGCCATATTGAACCATATCATCAATCTTTGCAATATGCCCCAATTCTTTAACTACTAAACCTGCAATAGTATCCACGTCCTCAACTTCTAATTTAGATTCATCTATATCAAAATAATTAGCAAGTTCATCCAGTCTCATCATACCGTTAGCTAAATAATGATTAGGCTTCACTTCTTTAATATCAATTTCAGTCTCTTCATCAAATTCATCCTGAACATCACCGAAGATTTCTTCCACAACATCTTCCAATGTAATGATTCCTGAAGTTCCACCAAATTCATCAACGACAACGGCCATTTGCCCTTTATTCTTTTTAAATTCTCTAACCAAATTATCCATAGTAATCGTTTCAGGAATTAACATAATTCTTCTCTGAAGCTTGGCTATTGGACGAACTTCATCCTTAAGAGACAATGAATATAAATCTTTAACATGAATCAATCCTGTAATATGGTCAATATCCCCATCATAAACAGGATACCTTGTATATTGATTTTCAGTTGCAATTTTATTCAACTCATCCCAAGTTATGTCAATCGGAACACAAACCATATCTGTTCTAGGTATCATAACCTCTCTTGCTGTCAAATCAGAAAAGTTAAACATATTATGAAGCATATCTTTTTCAGTTTCGTTCAAAACACCTTCGTCATAACTTGTATCAACAAGTAAATCCAAATCCTCAATAGTATGAACAACTCTAGCATTACTTAGAGGAATTTTAAAAATTGTCAAAATTCCATTACAAGCTTTATTTAAACACCATACAAACGGTTTTGATATAGTCATAAAAATATCCATCGGTCTGGCAACATAGAGTGAAATTTTTTCAGGATATTGAAGAGCTATACATTTTGGAACTTGTTCTCCAATAACAACATGTAAAAACGTAATCACAATAAAGGCAACAACTGCAGTAATTGTATTTGCCCAGTATGTATTAGCAGCAGGAATATGACTAAAAATAATTCCCATCATTTTTTCAATGGTAGGAGACCCGAACCAACCAATACCGATACTTGCAATCGTAACTCCAACCTGTACTGCTGCAATAAAAAAATTCATATCTTCTAAAGCTTTTAAAGCCAATTTAGCATCAACATTACCGTCTTTAGTAAGTTGTTCTATTTTTGTCTTTCGAGCTCTGACAATCGCAAATTCAGCAGATACAAAAAAACCATTAACCAACAACAATAAAAAAACTATAATCCAATTAAAAGTTATTGTACCCAAACTCGACTCGTCCATTACCTAAACTTTCCTTTATTATTATTGCTTTTATTATAATATCATCGATAAAAAAAAGCAACTAATGCAATAGAGCCAATCTTTTTGAACATTGATTTCATATATTATTTAAAAATTTATTAACTTTTATATTATACAAAGCAATTTTTATTTTCAGCAATTTTATAAAATTCAAAAGGAGTTTTATGAATATCAGAAATACAAAAAATAACCCGCATTTTGGAGCATACCATATAGCAACTTCCGGAAACCTAAAGTTGTATAAAATAACTGACCCTGAAGACTTAAGATTTATTAAAAATCTTCCACAAAAAATCAAAATGAACAAATTAATGCCAAATCTTACAAAAGATGAAACCGCAAGATGGCAAGAAATGCTTGAATACGCTGTTGACAATTCTAGAAAAAAAGAAAATGTTACATATTTAGAAGCCATAGATAACAACCCCTGTGGAATAATAACCTTTACTCCGGGAAAAACTACAATCCTTGATTGTATTTGCACTTGGCCTGTAGAATTTGGCAAAAAAGTCGAATTTGCAGGAAAGACTCTTTTTTATCAATTATTTTTGGATTTTCAAAAAATAAAAGGTAAAAGAATTAAACTGGATGCTATAACAAATGGACCATATAACACAATAAAAAAATATGAATCTCTTGGTTTCAAACAAACAAGCAATGTACACCCAACAAAAATTCAAATGGAAACTAACTCGTCTAAAGTAAAAGACACAATGCTAAACTTGAAACAATTATTAAAATACAAAGAAATTTCACCTCAAAAAATCAACCTATATTCTGAATTGGCTTAATAAAAAATTGATAAAATCGTTTTTATTACATAAAAAAAGACCCCCATTAATCGGGAGTCTTTTTGATATATAAACCGTAGAAAACTACTGTTCATCATCTACATTGAAATCAGGAGCACCAAACATACCTTCAATTTCTTCCAAAATCGCAGAAGGTTTTCTTGCTTGATTTCTTTGAGCCACAGCACGTTTTCTTTCTTCTCTGTCTCGTTCTTCATTAGCATTAATCAAATGATGGAAACCTGTACCCGCAGGGATTAAACGACCAATAATAACATTTTCTTTCAATCCTCTTAACAGATCTTTTTTACCATCAACTGCAGCTTCTGTAAGAATTCTTGTTGTTTCTTGGAATGATGCTGCGGAAATAAAGCTTTCTGTATTCAATGAAGCTTTAGTAATACCTAACAACATATATTCACAAGTTGCAGGAGCTTTACCGGCTTCTTCAGCAAGTTTATTTTCCTTTTCGAAAGTTTGCATTTCAATTAATTCACCAGGCAACAAGTTAGTATCACCTGCATCAATAATTTTAACCTTCTTAGTCATTTGACGTACGATAATCTCAATATGCTTATCGGCAATTTCAACACCTTGAGAACGATATACACGTTGTACTTCATCAACAAGATATTGTTGAGCAGCTTCCGGTCCGCATAATCTCATAACATCATGAGGATTCATAGGGCCTGAAGTTAATGCTTGACCTTTTGTAATTTTTTGTCCGTTAGAAACAATTACATTTGAGTCAATAGCATATTTGATTTCAGTGGAAGAACCATTTTCATCGATTAAGAATAACCTAGGGAAACCATCGTCATCGATTTCAATTTTTGCAGTACCATCGTATTCTGCTAAAATTGCACAATCTTTAGGTTTTCTACCTTCTAAAAGTTCTTCAACTTTTGGCAAACCTTGAACGATATCACCTGTTTTTTCTCTTTCGAATACCAATGTTGCAATCAAATCTCCTCTCAGAACAAGTGATCCTGAGTCAATTTGAAGCATTGTACCAGGGCTAATCAAGTATGGACGACCATTTCTGATTAAAATTTCGCCTTTATTAACTGCTGTTACAAGACCTGAAACAGGAGAACTTTCACCACTTTCAGCCAAAACTTTATCAGCTTTAATAAATTCTCCTTTCTTAACAACAGCTTTTCCTTTTATTGAAACTGTTGTTTCAGAACTATCTGAGATTAAAAGAAGTCTTCTTACTTCTTCATCATCAGATTTGATTGAGGCAACAGCATCATGCATTGCAAGCACTTGAGTCTTGGCAACCGGAGTTCTTGGCTCAATAGTTTCACCATCTTTAACCAACAATTCAGTTTGAAGAGCTGAATTTACAGAGCCTTCCATTTCACGACGAACAATTAAGTTTTCCAATACAACAATTCTTAAGTTACCTTTAGAATCAAGTTCTACCATACCTTTAAGATGTGATAAATAACCTTGCATTTGAAGAACTAAACTTGTTCTTGTAATTGTTGCACCATCAACATTCCTTACTCTTGCACCATCTTTGTATTGCAATTGAGTTACAGGAATAATATCAATCAACTCATCTGTTGTGTTGAATGCAATTGAAACATCTTTTTGATTAACTTCCAATACCTGAACAGGTCTTATCAAAATTTGAACAGGCTGGTTAGCAATAGAATCTTCATCAAGAGATAATGTTGAATCAATTTCTTCATCCAAATCATCAATAGGTAACTCGTCTACTGAAGAATCCATAATTGTAACAATTGAAGTTTCTTTAGCTTTGATGCCATCAGCAATTAGTGTACCTTTTTTAACAACTTCACCTTCATCAACTTTTAATTCTGAAATATTTGATAATGTATGAATTTCACCAGGTCTGATTGTAATTTCATGAATAACATCGTTATATTCTTTAAATTCAACAACACCATCGATATGACAGTATACATCTTTAACAACCTCAGTACCGGCAGTAACTGTTGTTCCGTTTTCTACCATTTTTAAAGTACTGTCTTTGTTAATCTGATGAATTTCTTCCGGAATAAATACAACTTTTCCAGGTTTTGTAATAATTTGATTTTCATCAACTTCAACATCAACATATCTGATTTCACCAGACGAAGTTACAGAACAATCATCATCAATAAGTTCGGCAATAATCATACCGTTTTCCACTGTTGTATCAACAGGAGCTTTAACGATATATTTTTCACCTGTACTATCAACTGTCCAAATTTGTTCTTTTTTAGTTTGTTCAAAAGATGCATTTTCAGGCTGTAAAGATGCAATAACAATTGTTAATTCTTTACCTTGAATAATTTTTTTAATCTTTTTACCATCAAATTTAGCTTCTTCAACAACTAAATCATCTCCTACTCTAACTTCACCGCCGTGTTCGCAAATAGTTAAAGTTTCTGCCAACTTTTCACCGGCAGATATTTTTTGCTGATCTTTAACAAGAACCTTAGAACCACCAGGAAGAGTATATACATCTCCGCCTAAAACCCAAACAACGCCTTGTTTATTTGTTGTTCTAAGTACGTTACCTTGTCTGTCTCTCTTTTCGTCAGCTTTAAAATCTTCAAATACAACTTCACCGGAGATATCAGTTGTAATATCTTTTGTTGCTTTTTCTGTTAAACGGCTGCTATCACCTTGAGAAGATGGAGCATGTTCTGCCATTTTATAACCCTTAGCAACTTCCATACCATCAGTGATAAATAAAGTTGCACCTGCAGGAATATGATATTTAGTTGTTCTTTTTTCACCTTTAACTTCAATATCAGCTTCATACATAGAGACTTGAACAATATCACCATGGCGAGTTCTCAATTCTCTTGCCTTGATTTTAGAAACAACAGTACCAGCTTCACGTGCTAAAATTTCTTTTTTAGCTTCTTTAACACCAACAGCACCACCTGTGTGGAAGGTTCTCATTGTCAACTGAGTACCAGGTTCACCAATTGATTGAGCTGCAATAATACCAATTGCTTCTCCGATATCAACAAGTTTTTGAGTTGTCATTGCCCAACCATAACATTTTTGGCAAACACCATATTCTAAACCGCAAGTTAAACCTGAACGAACTTTAAGTTCATGTAAGTCTAAACTTGAAATTTTCTTAATATCATCACGATCCATTGTCGTTCCATTAGCAACAAGAACATTACCCTCAGCATCAACGATATCTTGAGCAACAGTTCTTCCTAAAAGTCTATCAATCAATGGAACGATAACAGCATCACCATCAGTAATGGATTTCATATTAATATACTTTTCAGTATGGCAATCATCAGCTCTTATTATAACATCTTGAGCAACGTCAACCAAACGTCTTGTTAAGTAACCTGAGTCAGCAGTTTTCAAAGCTGTATCTACAAGACCTTTACGAGCACCGTATGATGAAATAATATACTCTGTTACAGATAAACCTTCTTTAAAGTTTGACTTAATAGGTAAGTCAATGATTTGACCCTGCGCATCAGCCATCAAACCTCTCATACCAACTAACTGGGAAACCTGAGATAGGTTACCACGAGCTCCGGAGAATGCCATCATATAAACCGGATTCAATTTATCAAAGTTTTCTACAACCTGTTCTGTCAATTTTGCTGTTGTTTCAGACCAGGTATCAATAACCTTGGTGTATCTTTCAACTTCTGTAATTTCACCTTTAAGGTATCTTTTTGTTGATTTTTCAATATCTTCCTCAGCTGATTTTAACAAATCTTTTTTTACTGATGGAACTGATAAGTCAGCAATTGAAATAGTTGTACCGGAAACTGTAGCATACTTGTAACCTAAACGTTTCAATGAATCTGCCAAACAAGCAGCCTTAGCTCCGCCATATTCCAAATACATCTGACCTAACAATTTTTTCAATGAACCTTTGTCCATTTGTTTGTTAATGAAATCAGGTGATTTCTTTGCATGTGTATATGTTCTTTCCATTCTAATTTTTCCTCAATTAGTTATTTTTACATTATTCTTCAACACTTATACAAGTGCTTTTCTAACTTCTTCGTTAAAGATAATTCTACCCACAGTAGTCTCTATTCTTTCACCTTTTTCATCTCTAACAACAATTTTGTCATGAAGTTTAATAACTCCAACTTCCAATGCTGAAATTGCGTCCTGGAAGTTATAGAAGTAACCTTTAACTTCCTGATTAGGATCTTTAAGGGTTGTTAAATAATACATACCCAATACCATATCCTGAGAAGGTGTAACAATAGGTTTACCATTTGCAGGTGCCAACAAGTTATTAGTTGCCAACATCAACATTCTGGCTTCAGCTTGAGCCTCGATTGATAAAGGAACGTGGACAGCCATTTGGTCCCCGTCGAAGTCAGCATTAAATGCTGTACAAGCTAACGGATGTAATTGGATAGCACGACCTTCAACAAGTTTAGGTTCAAATGCCTGAATACCTAATCTGTGAAGGGTAGGAGCACGGTTTAACATAACAGGATGTCCGTCAATAACCTCTTCTAAGATATCCCAAACTACAGGCTCTGAACGTTCAATCTTTTTCTTAGCTGATTTGATGTTCTGAACATATCCTCTTTCGATAAGTTTATTCACAACAAACGGTTTGAACAACTCAATTGCCATTTCTTTAGGCAACCCGCACTGATTCAATTGAAGAGACGGACCTACTACAATAACTGAACGGCCTGAGTAGTCTACACGTTTACCAAGCAAGTTTTGTCTGAAACGACCTTGTTTACCTTCAATGATATTAGATAAAGATTTCAAAGCTCTGTTATTAGGTCCAACAACAGTTCTACCGCGTCTTCCGTTATCAATCAAGGCATCTACTGCTTCCTGAAGCATTCTTTTTTCGTTTCTTACAATAATTTCAGGAGCACCCATTTCTAAAAGTCTTTGTAAACGGTTGTTTCTGTTTATTACACGTCTATATAAATCGTTTAAATCAGAAGTAGCAAATCTACCACCATCTAATTGAACCATTGGTCTCAAATCAGGCGGAGTAACAGGTAAAACATCCATAATCATCCAGGTAGGATTTGTTTCTGATGAAATTAAAGAATCTAATAATCTCAATCTTTTAATCAATTTAGATTTTTTCTGAACAGAAGTTACATTACCTGCTAATTCTGTTCTAATTTCTTCAGCCAATGCTTTAATATCAATTTCTGATAACAATTCTTTAATAGCCTCTGCACCGATACCAACTTTTAAAGTTGAATCTTCATTTTCAGCCATAAAGTCTTCGTATTCTTCTTCAGTTAATAATTGAAGTTTTTTGAAATCACTATCTCCACCATCAATTACAACATAGCTGTTGAAATAAATAACTTGTTCTAAATCTTTCAAAGTCATATCTAAAAGTAAGCCCAAATATGAAGGTATACCTTTTAAGAACCAGATATGTGAAACAGGAGCAGCTAATTTAATATGTCCCATTCTGTGGCGTCTTACTTTTGAATCTGTAACTTCAACACCACAACGTTCACATATAATACCTTTATGTCTTACTCTTTTATACTTACCGCAATAGCATTCCCAGTCTTTAGTCGGTCCAAAAATTCTTTCACAGAACAAGCCGTCTCTTTCAGGTTTTAATGTACGGTAGTTAATTGTTTCCGGTTTAGTAACTTCGCCGTGAGACCATTGAAGTATTCTTTCCGGAGACGCTATACTTATTCGTATATAATCAAAATAATCAATGCTTGTTGACATTTATAATGTTCTCCTTTTTATATTGAGTTTGGCTTTCAGGTTCGGTACAAATTTATAAAATATAAATTTTTGTCCTTTTGCCTTATTTCCGTATTCACTTAATTTTGTATCGGGGTGATACCACCCCGATTTCAAAATTCTTATAAATCACCAAAAGTAGTTGGAGTTTCAAAGAAATTGATATTCAATAACTCAGAATCCACATCTGATAAAGTACGTTTTGGAGCGGCTTTTCTCAAGTCATCCATATCTGTCATCAAATCTACTTCCTGGCCATCTTTTTTCGCTACTGTTATATCTAAACCAATACTTTGCAATTCTCTTACAAGTACCTTAAATGATTCAGGAATACCAGGTCTTGGGATGTTATCACCCTTTACGATTGCCTCATACGCTCTGTTACGACCGTTGACATCATCTGATTTTATTGTCAACATTTCTTGCAGAGTATAAGCAGCACCATAAGCTTCCAGAGCCCAAACTTCCATTTCACCGAATCTCTGACCACCAAATTGAGCTTTTCCACCCAATGGTTGTTGAGTTACAAGTGAATAAGGACCTGTACTTCTTGCGTGAATCTTATCATCAACAAGGTGAACAAGTTTAAGGAAGTATGTCAAACCAACAGCTACAGGTCTATCAAACGGTTCACCTGTTCTGCCATCAATAAGCATTACTTTACCGTCTTCGCCAACCCAATCGCATCCTGATTCTTTGATACCTCTTAAAAGTTCTGCTTTTGTTGCAATTTCAGATTGGTTTTCACCATACATTTCGTCGAATGATGGAGCCTCATAGTAATCACCGGTCAAGTATGAAGCAAGGCCTAACAACAATTCATAAGTTTGACCAACGTTCATACGAGAAGGAACGCCCAGAGGGTTCAATACTATATCAACCGGAGTTCCATCAGGCAAGAAAGGCATATCTTCTTTAGGTAAAATTCTTGATACAATACCTTTGTTTCCATGACGGCCTGAAAGTTTATCACCTACAGAAACCTTACGTTTTTGAGCAATATAAACTCTGATTACTGTATTAGCTCCTGGTGGCAATTCATCACCTTTTTCTCTATCAAATACCTTAACGTCAAGAACTCTTCCGCCTTCACCATGAGGTACTCTTAACGAATTATCCTTTACATCTCTGGCTTTTTCAGCAAAAATTGCTCTTAACAATTTTTCTTCCGGTGGGTGTTCAGATTCACCTTTTGGTGTAACTTTACCAACCAAAATATCATCAGCATAAACTCTAGCACCGATTCTTACAATACCACGTTCATCAAGATGTCTTAAAGCATCTTCTGAAACATTCGGAATTTCTCTTGTAATTTCTTCAGGTCCAAGTTTTGTCTGACGAGCTTCAATTTCTAATTTTTCTATATGAAGTGAAGTAAACACATCATCATGAACACAACGTTCTGATAATAAGATAGCATCTTCGAAGTTATAACCTTCCCAAGGCATATAAGCGACTAATATATTTTTACCCAAAGATAATTCGCCGCCGCAAGTTGAAGCACCATCTGCTATTACATCACCTGCTTTAACCTTGTCTCCTTCGTGTACTATCGGTCTTTGATTGATACAAGTATCTTGGTTTGATCTCACATATTTCATCAATGTATAAATATGAGCTTTACCTTGTACATCTCTGATTACTATTTCTTCACCAACAACTCTTTCAACTGTACCGTCAACATCAGCAACAATAACCATACCTGAGTCTTTTGCAACGCGAGATTCAAGACCTGTACCTACTCTTGGTCTTTGAGTAATTAAAAGAGGTACTGCCTGACGTTGCATGTTTGAACCCATCAATGCACGGTTAGCATCATCATGCTCAATAAACGGAATCATTGAAGTCGCAACTGAAATAATCTGAATAGGACAAACACCGACAAAGTCGATTTTTGAAGCCTCACACATAATAAATTCAGAACGATATCTTGCAGGAACAACTTTTTCTACAAATCTTCTGTCTTTAGTTAATTTAACATCAGCAGGAGCACAACGATAATTTTCGTCAGCATCAGCTGTCATATATACAACTTCATCTGTTACAACACCATCTTTAACAACAAAGAATGGTGATTCTACGAATCCATAGTCATTAACTTTTGCGTGTGTTGCCAAAGAACCTATCAAACCTGCGTTAGGACCTTCCGGAGTTTCAATAGGACAAATACGTCCGTAGTGAGAAGGGTGAATATCACGAACAGCAAATCCTGCTCTTTCTCTTTGCAAACCTCCAGGTCCCAATGCTGAAATACGACGTTTATGAGTCAATTCAGCTAGCGGATTAGTTTGGTCCATAAATTGTGATAACTGTGATGAACCGAAGAATTCTTTTAATGATGCCACTAAAGGTTTAGTGTTTAACAAATTCAATGGTGTTAAAGTTTCAGAATCTTGAAGAGTCATTCTTTCTTTTACAATTCTTTCAATTCTTGACAAACCAACTCTGAATTGGTTTTGCAAAAGTTCACCAACTGAACGGATTCTTCTGTTACCCAAATGGTCAATATCATCCAATTGACCTTCATCATAAGTTAAATTGATTAAATACTCAATTGTAGAAACAATATCTTCTACTGTTAATGTTCTTTGATTTTTTGGAATATTTAAATTTAATTTTTTGTTCAATTTATATCGACCAACACGGCCAATGTCATATTTCTTTTCATCAAAGAATCTTGATTCTAAGATCTGGCGTCCGCCCTGAGGAGATGCAGGATCTCCAGGTCTTAATTTTTTATATAATTCAATTAATGCTTCATCTGTAGTTTCTGTCGGATCTTTTTCTAAAGTTTTCTTTAAAAATTCAAAATGAGTGAATTTAGATTCCATTTCAGAAACTGTAATACCCATGGCTTTCAACAATGTTGTAGCCAGGATTTTTCTATTCTTATCGATTTTAACGTGAATAACATCGTTAGAATCGGTTTCAATTTTTAACCATGCACCTCTGTTAGGAATCATTGTTGCATTATACAAACGTTTTCCTGTTGGTGATGGATCACACTTGAAGTAAACACCAGGAGAACGAACAATTTGAGATACAATAACTCGTTCAGCACCGTTTACAATGAATGTACCTTTATCTGTCATTGTAGGAATATCACCGATGTAAACTTCTTGTTCTTTAATTTCACCGCTATCACGGTTAACAAGTCTTATCATAACGCGTAATTGTTTTGCATAAGTAGCGTCATGTATTCTAGCTTCTTCTACTGTATACTTTGCATTATCGAAAGTATAATTTGGCAAGAAGTGTAATTCCAATCTTCCTGTATAATCTTTAATCGGAGAGAATGAAAGCAATTCTTCTTTCAAACCTTCTTTTAAAAACCATTCAAAAGATTTTTTTTGCACTTCAATAAGGTCCGGTAAATCATCCAATCGAGTATGTGGGATACCCATTGGCGTTACTCTTTTTGCATATTTTGTCTCAGACATCAATTCACCTCATTTAATAATGGTGTACGTACTATAAAACTTTTTATCTTCTAACTTAAGGCTGTAAACCCTCTACCTAAAATATAAAATTTTGCAGCCATCCTAAACTAGTTTCGGTTCTATTAAAAAATTAAGAAATCAATTTAGAAAACATGCCAAAATTTTCATTGATTTTGATAGATAAATGCAATTTTTAATGTTCTGTGAAAGTTGGCAAAATCCGTTCATAATCAAATTTTCAGACTTTAGGCACACTTCGCCCAACTTTACTTTTGCATGTTACTCCATCATATTACATCAATATTAACAGTCAAGTTAATAAGGCATGATTTTTGGAATAATTTTTCATTTTTCTTAATAAAAATTTACAAATATAAATATACAAAGCTGAATACTTTGCTATTAAAGGGTTTCACCGTCAAGCCATCCTAAAGAACTATTCTGAACATTGTATAAATAAAGGCTTTTGGCGATATCGCCAAAAGCCCAGTATAGTCAAATATACAAACAATTTTATATATTTAAAGTAAAAACTATTTTATTAAATTTTTAGCCTGTCTTTGAACAACTTTTCGTGAGGTATCAATATATTTTTAGATACTACTTCTGAAGAAATTTTTTTCACATAACCAACAATTAAATCTTGAATATGCCAATAATTATGCAAATTACAAAATAAAAATTGACCAAAAGTTTACATTTATATTTTTGTTACAAACTCACCACCGCAAAAAACATTGATATAATATTATTATGTTTTATTTTGAAAAAATTGATGAAAAAAAAATTTTAAAATCTGATTTGATAAAAAATGCTCAGGCATTTTTTACCACAAGAGATATTTGTATTTGCGATAAAAGTTTGGAAAACACACCACTAGAAAGCACAAATACAAAAATTATAAATCAAATTCAAAATGATAAAGTTCTAATTGCAAATTATTTAAAAATTGCATCTAAAAATCTAATTTCCCCGACTCAAACTCATAGTGCAAATATAGAAATAGCAAAGGTTACACAGCATAACTATCCTGATTGTGATGCATTAATTTTAACAGATAAGAACTTAGGAATTTTCTTAAATTTTGCAGACTGCACACCCGTAATTTTATATGATGAAAAACAAAATATAGGAGCAATCGCTCATGCCGGCTGGCGCGGAACCGCCCAAAAAATTGCTCCAAAAACAGTTGAAAAAATGGTTAATGATTTTAATTCAAAACCACAGGACATAACTGCACTAATCGGGCCTGCAATAGGATTTTGCTGTTATAACGTAGGCGAAGAAGTTTTACAAAAATTATCCTCATCAGTTAAAAATTTTAACGGACTTTTTGAAATTAGACAGGGAAATATATTTGTTGATTTGAAAAATATAAATAAACAACAACTCAAAGAAATCGGAGTAACTAAAATAGATGTTTGCTCATATTGTACAGTACATGACAATAATAAATTCTTCTCCTACAGAAACGAAAATGCCACAACAAAACGCCACAGTGCCATATTAAAGTTACAATAAATAATTATTAAAACACTATTATCCAAATGTTGAATGAAATTTTTCACACTTTTATTGAAAAATTATTCTATGAATATTTGGTACCAAACCCTGACAAAACCTCCATTAACCCCACCCGTTCACTATTTTTCAACAGCATGGGAAATTCTGTATACATTCATGGCTGCCTCACTAATAATAGTACTTTCAAAACCTGTATCAAAAACTAAATACATCGCAATAAACCTTTTTGCAATACAATTAATTTTTAATTTTTTATGGGGGTATATATTTTTTGAATTAAAATCAATAGACCATGCTTTAATAGACTTAATTTTATTATTAATATTTTTAATATTTACGGTTATTTACTTTTTTAAAATTTCAAAATTTGCAGGCTGGTTACTAATCCCTTATCTTTTCCAAGTAATTTTTGCTCTGTATTTAAACACAGGTTTACTAATCCTAAACCAAAATCAATAAGTGTTTTTAAGATTTGTAAAACTTTTATTACATGAGTAGCAATAATTTATGTTCAGATAAATTTACATATATAAAGGAAAAGTAAAGGAAAAGTGTGTATGAAAAAATTTATAGCAACAGTATTATTACTTATGTTCACAAGTTTAAGTGCAAATGCAACAACACAAGTATTTTTTGGAAATACTGGTCGTCCAGTATCATATTCCCGCGGATTCCATAGAAGTTCAATGCATAACTTCGGCTCAAATGCAGCATTTACTCCTGCCAATAGAGCATACGCAGGATTCAGAAATAGACAAATCAAACGACAAAAAGCAATTACAAAAGCCATAGCTGCAACAGCACAAAGAAGTATGCCTTCTACTCTAAGCAGAAATTACACTCCTGTAAGAACAACCACAAGTTACACTAGAGATGGTATTACTTATTACAATTAAATAACAAATTTAAAAATTATATAACTTTAACAAAAACGAACTACTTAAGATTGTAGTTCGTTTTTGTTAAGATTTGTTTAACTTAAACTAAATATAATCATAACTTTATACAAAAATATTCAATTTACGTTAAAATAAGTTATAAAAATATAATAAGGGAAAGTGTGTATGAAAAAGTGGATATGTACAATAATATTTCTTCTTGGTTTTACAAATCTTAGTGCCTTTGCAAACTATCAAGTATTTTTTGGAAATACCGGACGTCCTGCAACATTTTCTCACGGCCCATGTCATAGACATTCTATAAATAATTTTGGCTCAAATGCAGCATTTGCACCACACAATACACGGGGAAGAAGATTTGTAAGAGACTCTTTTGCTCGTCCAGTAAGCGGCCGTTATTCACGTCCGAGACCTGATTATATTTACGAACATAATCATGATTATATAATGGCAAGAACTCGCAACAGGAGAGCTCGTATGCAAAGACGTTATATTATATCGTCATCAGCTTCCAAAACACCTATTTCCAGATTTGACAAAAATTATCAAATTTCAACATCAACACCGGCAAAGAGCATTACTTGCGGAGGTGTAACTTATTATGGTTCAACAAATGCATGTAGATAATTACAAGGGAGGTTTTATGAAAAAAATTTTATTAAGTTGCGCTATAGCATTATTTGTTTGCCTCAGTGCACATGCAACTTATGAGGTAAGATATAATAATGCCGGAACTATTATGAACAGCAATCAACCGATGTTTGGTCAAAATGCGTCTTTTACTCCTCAAAACAGAGCACTCCAAGGAGCTAAAAACAGATATATTAAACATGAAAATCAATACTATAACGGTCTTGAAAAAGGAAGAACAGTAAATATTAATATAAACAATAATGATTCCTCAGAAAATGAAATTAATACATCTTCAACTGATCGAAAAAAACGTTCTTTTATAAAAAATAAATTTAAAAAAGTAAAATCTGATAGAGAAAATTAAAATACTAAAATAATCCACTATTTATAAATAGTGGATTATTTATATTTACAAAATTTTTAAATTCATATCAATAAAAATTTTTAGATATATTATATTAATAT